>Ga0247810_10000280_pt1 | contig 70822 bp, 67 predicted proteins | sample UWRJL119311C1_FD_179918 | JGI IMG/M metagenome (GOLD analysis project Ga0247810, IMG submission 179918) | Plant litter microbial communities from Arlington Agricultural Research Station in Wisconsin, United States - UWRJ-L119-311C-1 | ecosystem: Environmental > Terrestrial > Plant litter >...
CATCATTTTCTGCAGCCGTATCATACACAACACCAGCAAACCCAGCCTCCGGTCACCAATTGGCGTAATTGTTTCTTTTGGCAGTCTGCCACTGCATCACGGTCTCTTCTATTCCTGTTCCTTCCTTCCTCTCTCCCTCTTCCCCCCCGACTCCGAGACAAAACGCAACAAACAAGCAGCGACAATCTTTCTCTGCCATGCTGCACCTTCCCGCGCTTGAAACCACTTGGTTATGAAAGAAGTCCCCACCGCATTCGCATCCTCCTGCAACATCCTTTATTTTTTTTATTTCGATATCATGTCCTAAAGAAAAGCTTCGATTATCTAGGCAATGCGCCAGTCCAAAGAGCTCGATTCCCAACGACGTGGCTGAACACCATACGCAATGGATACACCTAAACTCTCCTCAGTTCCTCAGCGACTTAGCCGTCGACTGAGCCCCTTTTCCACCTCCTCATCCCCCCTCCGATCGCCCACAGCTCAGCGGATCCCGGATGATTTGCTAGCAGATCTCTCGCCCGCGACAACTTTCGAAGCTTTCACATCGCCCTCTGGCAAGCTGCGGGAAAGCATTGAGGCCGCAACTCCAGTCGAGCGAGCTTTTGGTATACGTGCTACTTTGGCAAGCAAGAAAATACAGGAGTGGGTGGATGAGCTCTCTGCCTGGCCATGGCCGCAAGCTCCTGGCCCAGAGGGATTCGAGCTTCCCTCGGCAAAACAACGCAAGATGGTCTATAACCCCGACGAAAGGCAGCCGCGGAGCGGTTATCCAGAGCCGAAACACGAAGAGATAGACCCATCGGAGTATATGGGTAGCCTTCCTACCCAGGACGCCCTGGCATACGAAGTTCGTGTTGAAGAGATCCAAGAAGACATGGATGATCTCAATGTGGAGGAGATCAAACGGACAGTTCTGAACAACTATTTTTCAGCTAGCTCGCGACCTTCCTCATCTTCCTCCTCCTCGAATACCCTAGCTCCACCACCCTTTATTACAAGTTATACAAAGATGGATGATTTCACAGCAGTAGTAGCGGCTACAGTTCTTCAGGCCCTTCCGAATTTGTCACGACTAATGCGATTGATGGATGTGTGGAGCACCCGGCTGAGTGTGCTGAGGAAGATAGCTCCACTTATGTTGATGCTGGATGATGCCGAAGTCGCATTGAAGTCAGGTTGGCAAGTCATCCATGTTCCCGAAGATCAGCACAGCGGAGGACAATCAGAGCAGTATCTTGAGAGGGCAGCTTTTGAGATCATGAGAAACGTACTGCAAGATAAAGTCACGAAATTAGGTCAAGACCTCGACCGTATGCTGGATAGATTAGAAGGCAGAGAAGACACCCTACCAGATCATTGGCTTGATAGAATGGAAGCAATCGAGACAGATTATGGGAATTGGGTGGTGAGTGGTGATCGGAAGGTTCGAGAGGGCGAATGGGCACGGATGGCACTTCGGAAGAAAGAAGAAGCCGAAAAATTGAGAGTTGAAGAAGAGGCTAGGGAAGTTGCAAGTCTGCAAGCAGAGAAATCAAGAACTGAGCAGGAAGAGAAAAGGAAATTGGGAGTTGAGGCAATGAGACTGAAGGCAGAATTGGCTCGGAAAGAGAAGGAAGGGGCACTACGAATAGAGCGGGAAATTCAGGAGGAAGTTGCGCAGCTGGAACAAGAAAGAGTACAGAGAATCATTGATGAGGAGCGGCAACTACAGAAGGATGCGCAGGCACAGTCCGCTGAAATTGCTAAACAGAAGGCACTCCGGGATGCTGAGCAAATAGACGTTCGGGAGTTATTCGAGTCGAAAGTTGGCGAACACCCCAAGCCTGCTTCGGCAGGTGATCAACCGGAACGACTCTCTAGAATCATCGTTTTCGACGGCGTTCCTTACTCCAGTGACGATAAGGCTACATCCGCCATCCGAGGTATGCACGGTCTAGATGGAAATAGCGAGTCGAAGTTTGCAGAACCAGACTTCTTCGATCTAGAATCTACGCCCAAAGTGGACTGTACACGTGAGCGAGCTTCAATGACTGGAGAAGACTCTACATTAGAACAAAATCTGGCTACCAGACCTGGTGACAAAATACAGCCACACTCACCAGAGAGTGCTGCATCTAAGGATAAGTGGATGATCACCCAGGATCTTATGTTAGGTCTATCAGGCGGCGCAGTGCTTGACAAAACAACCGAAGCTCGTTTAGCTAGAAAGTTTGGAACCAAGAGTGAGGCTGACGTACCGGAGACTAAGAAGTGGGCCAGTATCAATGAGGATATGGTTGTTCGAAACGCAGCATTCAGGGAGCAGCACAATCTACAGCCTCCAAGAAATCAACGCCGCTCTAAATTTAGTGAATTCGATGGAACGGATGACTGGAACCAGGAAGACGAGGAAAGCGATACATGTAAAGATTTGCAAGATACTACTGATAAGACCTCCGACCAGAAACTGTCTACAGTCCAGGATCAACCACCCAGTCCTGTACAACAGTTCAAAGATCAATCACCTCCCGGCCCTGTCGATGATGTCTTCCCGTCCCGATCACGTTCACCTAGCAGTCCGTCTAGGGCAGCACTCTCTCGCAATACTTCCATGCGCAACTCTCCACAACTGAATCGCCGTTTATCATTACCTCCAAGTACAACCAATAGACTGCGCTCTGACTCATCTGGTTCTTGGATTAGCTCTCCATTGGTTCCTGATGATGTTTGGTCGCGAAGAAAATCGAAAAGCTCTGATAGAGAGCAAGTGGAAAGTCCTGCCGTGTCCAATTCAAGCATGGTGCAGACTGACCATCAAGAAAAGATCCCCCAAGTCGATGGCGACTCTGGAGTGAGCAAAAGAATACTTAGCTCGCCGGAGTTGGAGACTACGACATCTCTCTTTAACCAGACTATCCCTCCTAAGAGACATAGTCGCAATATTTCACTGATCTCAGAGTACTCGATTTCACAACCATCCCCAGAGATTCAAGAGGCTGAGCCGAAAGAGTACTTCCGCCATCAGTCACTCATAACGACCCCTAGTAAAACCAGCAAGAATGGAAAAATTGCACCTGCCTTTAGCATATCACCAACGATGATTGTGGGGGAAGTCATGCCTACCTTGGCTTCATCGAACTCAAGTGTTGACCAATCTGACTTTGAGCCCCAATCTTCAGTCGCCTCACTTGATGGCGCGAACGAGAGTATTTTGCATAATCATGAGCTTGGTGACTATGACGAATGTTACTCTCCTTCCATTAATAATCTTTCTCCTGCTTCAGAGCAGACGCCTTGCAGCCCAATACGAAATCCCAATGATTCATCCGGCAAGTCGCTAGTCAGTACTCCAACTGGCGAAGAACTATCCCCACCCGCCTTGCAATTACGATTACCCAGACCTGCTCAAGATGTCCCAGAGGTAGTGCCTCTACAACCTCATCTACAGATGCAAGTTGCTCCTACTCTTGGAGAAGACGTTCCTCGCGCATCAGAGTCGAGACATTCAACTACTATATGTCATGGTTTGGAATGCAACTGCACTTGTCCACATTGTTCAGAGCAGTCTCGCAAATTCAGCGATCAGACGGTCAAAACGATCCCTGAGAACCTATGGAAAAGCGAAGTGAAAAGATCTCGAGCCGATAGCTTCTCCCTAGATATGCCTCCACTTGAAAACCCAGATACCATTCATAGTTCATCCGTTGCCGACCGTATGATCGTCACGAAAAGCTCACCAATCATTCGTCCAAATCAAACCACTGTTGTAGCCGACATCCCGCCAACTACAGATGTCACTGCGGATACAGTCCCAGTAGCAGAAACTCCTCTTATTTCAAATCTAGATATTGCACATCCGATAGGATCAAGCCAAAAGAAGGGGGTAACAACAGATGACCAGATTCAGGCCCAGCTTTCTAGTTTACTAGCATCAATACCCACCAACATTAAATTGTCGGACGAGGCTGCTGCTGATACACCACCACCATCTCGCTTCTCAGCTTCGTCTCAAAATGACTCTCTTAAGGTTGGCAAGACACGTCGCTCTCTACCGTCATTTGTGCGTCCTTCCTCGAGTCTATCGACCCGATCCCCCTCCAGCCTATCAATCAGATCTGCAACACCAGCATTTACGTTACAGCCTGCCACGAAACACGCAGCCCATCGAAATGGTACCCATCCTGAGATCCGTGTATATCACCTGTCTAGGCACGGTGACGCCCCAATCAAATTACACATTAGACGCGTGGGTGAAGGTGGTGAACGACTAATGGTTCGAACTGGTGGTGGATGGGCTGATCTGGGCGAGTATCTCACCGCTTATATCAGCCATCATGGACGACGTATAGCCAGCGGATTAGGTGAGGATAAGGTTGAAGTTGAGAACCTAGGAGCAGGCATGAGGTCAGTCTCGAGTAGCAGCGCAGCGACCATTCGTGCTCGAACTAGCGCCGCAGGTGGACGAGAGAGCCCTGGACCTTCAAGACCAGGTTCGGTCCTTGGCATGGATCGACCAGTTTCGAGTCTGTATGTCCGTAAAACAAGACGGTCAGTAGGTGAGTATTCAGAGCATCCATCAACACCGCAACAGCATGGGACACCGCCATCAACAAAATTACATACTTCGAACGAAACGCCCGACTCAAATCAATCAGAATCTCGACCGGTAAGTCGTATGAGCTGGACTGGCTCGCCAGAAGGACGCGGTCAAAGTATCCGTGGTCATGGAGATCGGATGGTTGGAGAGCAGGGTGCTCGAGCAGGGAGCATGGGTGGCCTCGGCGGTCTAGGTCTTGCAGGTCCAAATAGCCGGACGAAGGACATTGGGAGAGATGAGCTGGAATGGGTGCGTAGTACCACGGAGAAAGTGAGAATTGCGAGTGCAGAAAAAGAAAGGGCAAAGGAGGGAAAGAAAGATAATGGGGGAAGATTTGGCGAGGAGAAGAGGAGGTTGTTTAAGAGTTAAGACAACCATTTCTTATTAGTCGGCAACTGTAAATAAAATGTGGGGATATTTGTGAGGTGTATTCATTGCTGGAGTTAATTTGTTATTAGGAAGGTCGGGAATCAAAGTGGATGGGTATGGGATTGGTGCATAGGCTGGATTATACCCCGATGAACATTGTTTTTCGTTATTACCCTAGGATACGGACCTAATTTTACATGCACACCTATTCATAATTACATGGTTAGCATTCATTACATGAGTCATTGCATACATGAGTCATTGCAATTTGAAAGTGGGAAGTGTATACCTCAAGCTGTTCATACTGCGAGTTTGCATTTCTCCCTTTAGTAACATTTACCTACGGGATGTATGTCTGATGTTAAATTTTGATGTTAACTTCTGGACTACAACATAAAAGTGATTCAGTGGCAATTCATGGCCGTAGCCAGGCTCAGTCAGCTAGGAAGAGTGAACACTTATTATACTTTTAAGCACCAGATGTGACTTGACAGATTGATAACGCCAGAGTATTCACACAGCCGGCATCCGCGTTTTCTCTAGACTTAGGGGGACAGAACTTGAGAACTCGGAAGAGCGATCTAGCATATCTATCTACCATACATACTTTCACATACTTTTTACATGACGTGAAGGGTTGTCCGCGAGTCTCGCTTATTAGACTTTTTGAGTTCCGGCGCCAACGACTACCGACTACATGTCACTTAGATCGAGCAAGACTCCCTAGATATCAAGATTCAATTTTGTATTCATTAAAGTCTAGATTACGTTATTAATTTTTGTTTTTTAAAGCAGCCCAGATTTTTGTGCTGTATTATATATCCTGCCGATGCATCCCACGCTCTAGTAGTTGTAGCGATAACAGTACGTGGTACCGCCAATATCGGCACCGCTCAAGGTATTTAGGATATCGCGCACGCGCACGTTTGGTCGGATGTTCCCCATGTAGATCATGGTGTCCATGTTGATCGCGGCGCCGTTGATATCAACACCGTTGATGGTGGTGGTGCGGACGGCCTGGTTTCCGTTCTGCCAGATGCGGAAGTTGCGGTCGATGAAGGAGTGGTGCATGAAGAAGACGGGGTCGCCGGGGCTGGCTGCAACATCGGACATGACGCTGCCGATACCGTTGTGTCCATATGCGTGAGGGCTGAGAGGGAAATGTTAGTCCATGCCATTGAATTTCACCGCTACTACTCGACGAGGGAAAATAGAGACGGTGTTGACTTACCCTCCTTCGGAACATGCGGCCATGTCCGCGTAGTTGGTGCGCGAATTGCACAGGTTCACGTAACCGGTGTTGACCTGGCCCGTCGCGGCCTCGTCCACCCTGCGGGTGAGACAATGAGGCGTGGTGGTGGATTGGGAGGGACCGATGTTGCAAACCAGTCCGCTGAAGGCACCGCTGACGATGCAGTTGGGGACGTTGGGCAAGTTGCCAAAGGCGCTGGGGGTGAAGATCTGCGACTGCTGGAAGCGTCCGGAATCCAGAGTCTCATCCCACCATGGGAATTGGCGGTTGAACCCACACTCCGAACGCAGCACCTGCTCGAAGGTCCAGACAAAGTAACGGTGCCAGATCAGGAACTTGGCGTTGTTGTGGATGTTTGGCTGGTTCAATTGATGGAGACGAACGAAGTCTTCATAGCGATTCCTCGCTGGTGGGAAGGCGCCCGAGGCAGGTCTATTGATCAAGCATTGAATGGCACCGAGGAAGGCTGATCGATCCGAGGCAGAATACGATCTCCACTCGATTCGAATGTTTTGATCAGCATTGCATGTTCCTGCTGCCGATACTGCTCCCTCTGCTGCTGTGAGGGACAGTATTCCCACCTTGTTCTTGTTGTTGACAAGATTGTTGGGATGTGTAGCATTGGCCTCTTGCGCTTCTTTCAGAGCTTTGGCTTCCTCAAACGGTATGGCGTGAACTTTGGGGAACGCAGACAGAGGGAGCGCGGGGGCAGTATTTGGCAGGATTGCCGCAGACACCACCGAGGCGGCTAAGAGGAGGAGTGAAGACCGCATAACGAGTGATTGCAAGTCGAATTGAGGAGTTGTATTACGATGGGATCATAAAAGAACCTGCCGAGCCAAAAACCTGGGGATGCCATTGCTATTTCTACCTGTCCCTCAAATGTCTAGTCTAAGATCAACCCCCCCCTATTACCGTTCAAATTCGGAGAAGTGGGTCAGGATGGTCGACCATTCACGAAGGATACGAGCTGACAGGTCGCCCAAACAAGCAATGTACAGCGGGGGACTGTGGAAATACAACTTGGGTACAGTAATCACCTGTGCCCAAATCACCGAGACTCCATGCTCGGCCGCAAAGCCTTCATGGCGGCCAGGGTTCGCGCAGGGTTAGTTCGTATATGTAACGCCGACTAGCAAAGTAATCATCGCTTACTGGAAGATGATAGCCAATTGCTTTTGCTGCGCAGTTCTTCACTCGGGATCAAGACGGCACCCAAGCGTCATAAGGGGTTGTTATTGGCCTGCTTCGGCTAATCCCAATATTCGATCAAGATGCAAGCAATTGTTCGGTATGGCTATTTAAAGATGAGCATACACGGGAGTGTAATTGCTTTGTCTCAGCTACCACCACTATTGAAAGTTGCCAGAATCAAGATGTGAAGGATTCTACGGAATACGAAGCCAATATACGCGGATGTATGATTTCTTCACACTGTTACGTTTTCGAATTCTTTTAACTGGACTTCTTTACGATCTGCCATCATTCTGCATTGCCAACAACGCTTAGATAGGGAGAACAACGAATATCAAATGGCAACAGAATCAGTCACTCCACACTTCCTTACTGGCACTGATCCACGGCATGGTTTCCATCAGGTGCTCCCATTCTACCGGGAAAGCGCCCGGGTCATTTTGGACTGTGCACAATAACCGAGCGTGTTAAGCGGGGTGTTCAGTCAAACTGTAAGACAGAATTAAGGGGTGTAAACAAAGGAGTCATGACATTGTCAGACCATACTTCCAACAGCTGTTCGATCATTGATCCAGGTTTGGAGGGCACAGTAGAAGCCGACGTTCATATGAGCTTATGTTACACCACGCTCATTTTTCTTGAGATGAAGCCCAAATTTTGTGGAAATCTGCGATGCATGGCGTTGACGTAAGACACTCCTTTATAGAGAGATCCACCACGCTAGCACCCAACTAGAGCTGCGCACGTACAGCAAGTTTGTATAGTTCGGTATACGATCGATGTCTTACCTATTGTTGTCTTACCAAGTTCTCAACCAAGTTTTCAAATTTCAATATCCCCAGCCTTCCATTAAAGAACAATGCAGAATTACTTGCCAATTATTTGACTCGTGCAAGCTGAGAACATTTTTTTCCAAGCTGACTAATCCATCTTATATTATCACCAGCCACCCATTAGATTGTCGTCCTGAGAGATAGAACACACAGAGCAAATGGATCTTCAGTGCAGTTTTCCATGAACAGAGCTCACTTGCTAAATTTTCATTCCTCATACATAAAGTGCTACACAAGTTCCTCGGCCCATCATGTGACACGTGACACATGGGGCGAATACTGGAAGCCCTGCGCCACAACTTTGATCATGGGAAGACATCGAACTCTTCTACCTCTTAACCCGTTTCCCATGTGCTGATCTCTTGTCAACTTACTCTTCACTCCCTCAATCTCAGATCAAGACTTCTAAACCTCCATCTTTCCCAGCTATTATTTGAACAACACTCCGAGTTAGCATCACTAGCAGCACTTCATAGTCTCTGGGATCCCTCGTCAGCCTTACTACATACCAAGCTTTCAGGCGCGCCACCACACGCCCGTGGATCCCCCTGAAATCTCCGCAGTCAGCACTCTGATTACGAGCCGCAACCTCCTCAACATGACGGATCCCAAACACGACGCTGTCTCTCGAGACTATCGTCCTCAATCTCCTCCACCTTCCTACGCAGGCGATCACTCCCACACGAACCAGCAGGCTTATCAAGCCGAGCCATACCAGCAGAACGGACAGGCATACCAGCCATCCTATGCCCACGCCCCAGCCCCCCAGCAGTCGCATGAACTGCCCGCAAAAGCATATGGTTCGCAGGAGCATGGACACCAGCATACAAATGTAGATCATAGCAAGGGCCCGGGCGGGTATCCAACGCACACGCAGCAGCCACAGGTGGTGTATGTGGAAGTGCCGGCCAAAAAGAGAAGGGGGAGAAAAGACGATGTAGCGCTGGGATGCTGCGGAGGCTGTCTCGCGGCTTGTTGCTGCTGCGGCTGCACCGTGATGTAGGACCAGAAACAGATATGTTGGAATGAAATTGGTGGCGGAGGGGAGCACACGAGAGAGCATCAAAGCGGAAGATGACGGTCGGATATATTCGGCCATATCGCTTGGGCATTTAGCACCAGGTGAGTTTAGATATAGAACATGATACCAGGACTGTATACGATAGCGCGACACGATTTTAAATAATGATACTTTATATTTACAAACCTACTGCTTTTAGTGAATGATATGATATGATGTGCTTGTGAATTGAATTTACTTACTACGATGTGCTCTTTTGTATTGTTTAGCTTACTTATCGAAGTGGCTCGAAGTATAGATAGGAATGCCCCAAACACTCAGGCGTTGTACTTCAAGATGCTATTTCATCAGCTTTCATCTTCCTTGATTATATGTGTGTTATCTAAGTATTTATTTCTCAAGATTTATTTGCTCATCTGTTCAAGTTTTGGCAGCTCTCTCAAAGTTACCCGTTGCCGTAGAGCGAATAGGGGAAGGCAAAGAACCGGCTCGCCGCCACAGCAGCATGGTTAAGTAAAGCTAGGAGGTTTTGGTAGAGTAATATATATTTAGACAATAAACGAAAGACATGTTGTGTATACAATTGGCTTAACAGTATGACCCATGCTTGTGGTTTCCCCCCTGTAGAGTACATAATCTCCTGTCTTGTTCTGGGTATTTAATTTGGTAGATTTAGGACTGAAGAGGTGCTAGTAAAAGTTCAACTTGGTACCACCATGTGAAATTCTCATACAATGATTTGTGATCACAAGATTTGAGCCTACATTCCTGTTCATGGAGCTGGATAACGAGGAAAACTTGGTCTGTCAAAAGCAATTCTGCATTGTTGATATTATACAAGTGTGGTGGTGGCCAGTTGCCAAAAAGCAAAGAGCAAATGTCCTTCTCCCACAAGCCGGTGAGAAGAACCACGAGATTCAGCACCCTAGTACTCCCCACCACGATCTACCAATCTATCTCTACATATTTAAATATCTACCGCATATCCGCGACAAGAACACGAGAGTACCTCACTAAATGCCTTATTAGGATTTTGTAATACTTCAGACAAACTCCTTTGGGAGATCACTTTTCAAGCCGCCGATGATTTCAAGACTGTCCTTGTTCTCACGGCCCCATTTCGGGGATTGGAATCCAGTATTCCACCTCGTCAGCTCCCTAGTGTTACTGATATCCGTCTGGTTCCCATAAGGGACTATCGGATACGACTTTGAGAAGCGGTTGGTGACCAAGATGGACTTTCTATTCGGGTTGAGTTTGGAATTCTTGGGCAGGGCCGCATTACTGGAGAGGATGGCGACTTCCACAGGCATATCCTCCTCAACCGCTTTAATACCGACATATTTATATATTGCGTTGAGGGCCGGGATAGATAGACCATGAACGACGATGGAGAAGAGTACGAGCCAGTACACCACCGGAACCATGAGGGTCATCAGGCTAACTATTTCTTGGTCGTTGCTCACTTCTTCTGCTTTGGGGAGAAGATGCTTGGTATGTTCTACGTAGAAGACGGCGCCGATACCTAGACATAGTTAGATTTGGTTTTTCGAAGCAACAGAAGATGAAATGAATCGTACCAATTGGACCAAAGTAACCCATAAAAAGCGCCTCTTTCCAATCTTGCACGCAGCCAGGTATGGTCTTGTACATCATCAAGATGGCAGGAATACGTCTGAAGATCAAGATGAGTATGCCGAGGCTAAATAACCTGGGTAGAGTGATGCCGGTAGTCTCTGGCTGGTGGAACTCGGAGAAAGGTATAATAGCACCGATATACATGAAACCACCAAAGTTCAGAAGTACGTCAATAGAAGAGTTCACCTCGTCGTGAAGGGCTTCGGTTTCGGCGAGGTATTGACCATCCCAGTTCAAGAAACAACCGGCGACAAAACACGCAAGCAAATCGTCAATGCCAATGGCACCACAAGATCCGACCAAGAAAAGCTATAGTATGTCAGTACAATAACCGGGTCGCTTGAGCATAAAGAGTATACACACACCAAGTCCAGTGGGGTAGAGTAGGTAACTCTCAGTATTGATCCACTTCCTAACCCTATGTTAGCATATGTCAACAAGAGTATACCGCCACAAAACGTACTTGCGAAGAGCAAACTTTACAGCTTTGCAACTAGCGAATCCGACAACGGCTCCATAAACCATGGACAGAGCGACAAAGTAAAGCCAAGTCTCTGTTATCCACATCACCAAAGCTTTGCCAGGACCACCACCAAGACGGCCAATATCTTCCCCGCTTCTAGCATATATCGAGGCTTCGCTCCTGCCAGCCACACCAGCAACATCCGACAACAATGGGGAGTCAGCATGTCTTATTAGATAGACTGCAAGCATGAGGAACGGAAATCCGAATCCATCGTTGGCACCAGCTTCTGCGGAGATGAGCTCGCGGAGTGGACGGCGAACGTATTTATCCGCAAAGGGGCCTTTGGCGATAGCCTGTGAGAGAATTGGGTCGGTAGAAGTAACGCAGGATCCGATGACCATTGCAGAGAGCTAAGTTTTTGTCAGTGATAAGCTTTCACAAGTGGGAAGTTGAGAACTTACTAGCGTCAAGTTGGGAACCGTAAGGAGCATACATCCGGTGGTGAACAGCCACATGATGGTCATGATCGGGATCAAAATGACAAACATAGGCCACAGCTTCTTCTGTAAATACTTAGCTGGCAGTTGAAAGCCTGCCATCACGAGTTGAACTCCAATGACCACACGAGACATTCCCTAGTAGCAGAGTCAGTACTGCTCGCTCATAAACTTGAGACACTTACCAATGTGATATCATCCTGTTGGCCTTTGAATCCACCTCCGAATTTGCTCGCATCTATAAACTTCGCTGCGATGGGGCCCAGAATGATTCCAATTACCACAGCCGGTACTAAACACGAGTTAAAACTCTGAGCATGGAAGTTTTGTTTGTCCTGTACATACAAGCTTCGCCAAGATACCATTCTGACTTTATCTTGACCGAGATGATGCCATATGCAACGATGAATGTACCTGTCAAGTAGTCAGAATCCATCATACCCAGGGGCTGCTGGATCATTCACCTAAAACTGCCAACACAACGTTGAGTTCACTGACGTCGAGTGTCGGCATAGTGACAACCTTTCACAACTTTCTGAATGACTAACAGATTATTCCCAAGTGACAGGCTGTATCATCAACGTCCCTTTGGTACCAAGTGTAGAAAACACAAAAACAGGCCAGGAGATTAGGAAAGACGGGCTGATGATATATTAAGACTTCTCAATTGCCAGAATTGATGAAGTAGAGATACAAAAAGGAAAGATGAGAGCCTGCTCTAGAAGAAGAACTAGTCATAAAAGTGAGAAGAAGTAGCCCAGTCCAGAAGTACGATCAGCTAACTCAGACCGTCATAGGAAAGCTGAGCTTATAAGAAGCTTCGGAAGATCTGCATCTCCCAATCTCAGCCTCCACGGTACATACGGGCAGACCGTTGAAACAAACACTCAGATCGGTCTTTGAAACAGAATGCTGTTCCAGCTCTTTTTCCTCTATGCGTAATCCATTTCAATGTTCCAGGCAATATTTGTCGAGTAGCTGGCTGTCTGTGATGGTGACAGGATTACTTCTGCCGATGTGCCAATTGTATAGTGAAACTGGATAACTTGGAAGAAACGATCAAGAGAATTTGCTACAAGGTAGAAACGAGAATAACTTAGACTTGTTGCCAGAATAGGGGTGAAATTGTGATATTCGGCCTTGGGTATTTCTTAGCAACTGGATGTGAGTTCTTGGTTGCTTGCCTAGCCTATTGGCGAAGATACCTGTCGGAGCAAATTCCGTTGGAAGAAAGAAAAAATCTTCCAATATTAGCAGTGCCATAGTCGTTTAGATAGGTAAAGAACCAACTAACCGTATGGTCGAGCTACTCATTCTCTCTCACATTGGAAATATCACTTTATTAACGATTAACCTTAGGTTTGACGTCCTTCGTAGACGCGTACTGGAGATTGCCGAGAGCCGCCAAATTTAGCCAATCTAGCCAAGACAATGGCAGGTGGCGCCAATGCTTGATTGATAGTAGGATTCCAAGGCAGAGGAGCCAATTCCTCTGATATATCGGGCCGCCGGAGATCTGCTTTACATAGACCACTATTATGGTTATTCTCTAACTAGTTCTCGCGACATTGGACCGTCCATCATAATGCACCGCGCACTCGCCTCAGGCAAGCCTCCGTGCTGCTGCCGAGTTCCGAGTGCAGCACAATTCTTCAAATTATAAGCCAGCTCCATCACATAACTGGCTAACATAGATTTATTTTCACCATTTATGCACGCTGTTACCGGTATGTTTTCCTTTTGCTTACTTGTGGGATCGATTAAGTATGCTCAGGGCGTAATGAGCCTTTTTGACGCCAACGTGTAGGGTACGTACGTAATTTGCCAAAACCTGAACGTAAAGAACTTACCCCCGAGTCCGGAAGATTTTGGTCTTATACCACCTCGTTCATGGATAATAACCGTATGTTGATAGTTTGACGTTTCAATGTCTGACTTCGCATAATTTTCAGACACATCTGCCGCCTAGGATTGCTATTCCATAACTAATGATGGCCCAATTTCTCGCCCTACGTCAAGCCTTTCCCAGTTTTAAAGGATAGTTGTCGTGATTGGCAGAGAATAAGGATATTGGTATCTTTACCAATCATGCATTCGTCAAATTAGCGCCTCGAAGACCTTTTGTTGCCAAAAGACCATTCTTTCCAATCCTCATGTTATGCCGGGAGTACGATCTTACGGCTTCCTATTCACACCCGCCATCCCTCTTACATACATACATATGCGAATCAAACCATCTAATATACCTGAGCTAAGGTCGTATCAATCCGCCTTTAAAAAGATGCTTACCTCGCTCTCGTCGCTACTGGAGATGTTGGCACGGTCCCTCCCCTAGATATACCTTTGGCGTTCAATGTAGAGTAACATCAATCGCCATCTGCTTCTGAGTAGCTACATGACCTGTCTTGACAGTCTACTACCTACCTCTCTGAACTCTTTCTACTGATGATCGACAATCAAATTATCAAGTCTAGCAAAAACCTGAAATGTGACCGTCGACTATGTTTTCCCACAATCAGGCTTTCCTGACACCTGAAAAGCCACGGGAGTTTAGTGAATTCTAGCTACTTAAATTTATTGAAGATTATTTCAAGTTGCTATTGCGTATCAAGAATGTGGATATCATAGATCGTGTTCTTTGAGCCTTGTTGAAAATACACGCCCGGGTGGACAAGACGCATCATCTAGTGGCGTATGGTGATACAAGAGTTCGAGGATTAGCCTATCATAGATACTATTGGCTGAGATGCAGCACTACGCCAGCTCGGCTCACCGAGGTGCTCTCAAAAGCAATAACTTGTCTTAGGCATCCGTATAAAATTTTTACTTAATCCTCATCTTATATGAACTACAACCCAGTGATATTGTTTTATATGTGCTCTGAATTGTAATCCCAAGCATGAGGCTGCTAAACGTCATTACCCTTGAACTGGAGGAATTCTTTGGAGAAAACATCCCACCTTATGCGATCCTTTCCCACAAATGGCAGGAAGGTGAAGAAGTCAGCTATGCAGACCTTGGTACCTCAGATAAAGCGCCTCTTAAAGCAGGGTGGAGGAAGATACGATACACTTGTGAACAGGCCAAAAAGGAAGGCAAACAATATGTGTGGATCGACACATGCTGCATTGACAAAAGCAGTAGTGCAGAATTATCAGAAGCCATAAATTCGATGTATTCATGGTATTCAGATGCCAGAGTTTGCTACGTTTACATGAGCGATGTTAGCAAGGAGGATATCGATGCTACCTTCACCACCAGTCGCTGGTTCACCCGAGGCTGGACTTTGCAAGAGTTGCTAGCGCCAAAGTCCGTGATCTTCTACGACAAAGAATGGGAATGTCTAGGGGGAAAAAGAGATGGTAGGCTTGCTCGCTTAATAATAGATATCACCAAAATAGATAGGGATGTGCTCGAACATCCTGAAATGATCCGCAAGCAAAGCGTGGCATGCCGAATGTCATGGGCCTCCAATAGGACCACCACGAGACCAGAAGATGTTAGCTACTCATTAATGGGTATATTTGTGAGTACGTCCTTATCTATTCACGTAATTGATAATATCCTTACATCGAACAGGGTGTAAACATGCCTTTGCTTTATGGCGAAGGGGATCGCGCATTTGATCGGCTACAAGATGAGATCGTAAAGGTGGATGCGGATCATAGTCTCCTTGCATGGGATCTACCGCAACAAACATCAGCCTCTACGAAGTACATAAGGTTACTAAAAACCGGGGGAGCGGATCTTTGGCCGGGGTTTCAAGTTGAGATATCTCCTTTTGCAAAGTCGCCCAGAGACTTTGAACATTCTAAAGACATCATCAGGGGAAATTCTTTATACCAAGGTCCATATATGACGACGAATAAAGGTCTCCAGATCGATTTTCCTGTGGTTCGTATTGGTTCCAAAATATATGGCTTGCTCAACTGCCATAGGAGAGAGTTTGGAAACTCTTTTATGACTATCCAACTCAAAGATTCTATTCCAGCTGGACTTGGCTACTCACGAGTGTTCTTCAGAGACACGGATACAGGAGTTCTGCGTTTGGAAGACGTCATACATTCAAAGATAGAAAGTACCCTCCTCATACGAGATAACACTCGCCAAAGCTGGTATAATACCCAGACTCAGAGTTCTATTTTGTTGCGTCAAACCGATGCGCTAAAGTCTCTTTTTCTCAATCTCCAATCTGTCTTTCCACCTGAACGAAGATTGAACCCGAATCAACAAATCTTCCAATTATGCTGGCTAGAGTGGTGTACAATTTGCTATAGACATGGCCCTGGTAATTGCCCTGAGCACTGTTTGGCTTTTATCCTTTGTCCCTCGTATCCCCTTGGCAAGATAATCATTTGCCTGGAACGCTTGAGTGCAAGTTGCTTTTATGTTAGATTTTTCGGATCGGACAATAAGCTTCGGGTACCAGCACCAGATGATTGGAATGGATCACGGGATCAATGGCTCGAATGGGCTACGCAAATGAATTCATTCAACCCGCAGCTTCATTTGTTGGATGAGCAAAGCCCAGTTCGCATGTCACTTTCAGGGATGATAGAAGGGAAGGATTTGCTGATAGTCCTTGCTAGACGATTTATCTACAGCATTTCATATTACGAGCTATTGCTAGATATCGTGGACAGCTAAACTCCACATTTTTAAAACCGAACGCGATTCAAGGCAACAAATGGTAGGGGGTTGAAGCCGTTGTAGAAAAGTATATACACATACTAGTCAGTAGAAACCACCTTCCCCGTTTGAACATATCTGTTTTGACGTAGGGTATAGAGATTGGTCACCTTGGCATATATATGTGCATATGGGATATGAAGGACAAAGACTGTTTCTTGAGATCCACGCACAGAACCACAGCAGAAGTTAATAAAAGATCTGGTGAGAGATCCAAGAAATCAGACCAGCTTGAAATTCTCATCCCTATAAATAGCGCTGGAGCCGGAGCTTAAACAAATTCATATAGCATATAACCAACTACCACGTCTTTCTCTAAATATATCAGCGTCTTCACACCTTCCTCTCATTGACTGGTTTCATCACTGATTTCATCTCCTACGATACGGGAAGCTCTTACTTCTGCTCTTCCTATCATCTTGATGAAATGAGGAGGCTGTTGAATGAAGAGCACAAATAGTACTGCAGGTTAATTGCAAGTTCTCTTCACAAATCATGTCAAACTGCCTACCTATTCAATCCCACGAAGTACCAATGGACTTTAGCTTAAGCTGAGCAATATTGAAGTGGAAGTTTACACTCAAACACCTCGAAAGTTACTGTTTCTACACTCGTCTCGTCACACAATCGAAAGCGAACTATCTCAACCATGTTTGGAAAATGAGTGAAAACGGACCATGAGAATTTAGTATGCATTCTATGATAATCTCTGCGCCAAATATGAACATATCATCCTCTGCACTACACTCCGACATATTCATCTTCCAGGACTTGTATTTTCTGTATATATTTATCCATTCCGTCCATCTGCTTCAAAGGAATTGAACTATATACTCCCATGCTTTGTCCAAAAGGAAAAAACAAGATATTCAAGGAGAAACATATCAGGTCATAAAGAGGAACTCCGATGTTCCATGAAGAATTGTAAAGCATTTTGACGCTATGCTGACGCTAAACTAAATCCTTCGCTCAGATTTGCAACGATCGATGCTATGTCAAGAGTCGGCAAACGATGGAGTGACGATGGAGTGCTTATGCTGTGAAGTCTTTAATTAACGAAACTCGACAATTGTTCTAGACGTCGTAGAGTTTTCCTCTCTCCTCTAAGGTGCGTTTGATAGCGTCGCAACTATCCTTAGCATCACCGAATAACATCTTTGTGCCTGGCATAAAGAACATTGGATTGGGTACATCCGCTACTACGTGTCAGCTAGGAGTTCTCATACGCCCCCCAAAGAAGCAAAGAACTTACCGTAACCACTGCTCATCCCTCTCTTCATAACAATTACCTGCTTGCTCTTCCAAGCGTGTAGTACCGGCATTCCTGCAATGCTGCTTCCCGGCTCAAGAGCAATGGGGTTCACAGTATCATTGGCACCGATGACAAGCGTGACATCTGTATCTCCGAAATCATCGTTGATCTCATCCATTTCCAAGACAATGTCATAAGGAACGCTGGCCTCAGCAAGGAGAACATTGCATTGGCCAGGCATACGGCCTGCAACAGGATGAATAGCAAACCGCACAGACACTCCTTTTGCTTTGAGCATGCTGACAATCTCCGATATAGCGTATTGGGCTTTAGCCACAGCCATACCGCTGTAATGTTGGTCAGTATGTAAAGAAGCAGCACGAAGAACTTGAAGGATTTGGAGTTCGGCTTACTATCCAACCACTATGATCACTGAATCCGCTGTAGCAAGCGCATCGGCCGTATCCTCAATGTTCGTCTTCGTGATAGATCCCTCCATTTTGTAATCTGAGTTATCGACCGGCGCAATTCCACCAAACAGCACATTGGGTAAAGAGCGGTTCATAGCCACACACATAATATACGACAAGATACTCCCACTAACTCCAATCAACGCGCCTACAGTTGTCAACAAGGAGTTATCAAGCATGAATCCTTCTGCTACAAGAGCGAAACCGGAATAGGCGTTCAAAACAGTAATGACAACTGGCATATCTGCACCACCGATTGCCGCAGTAGTCGTGTAACCCTTGATAAAACTTAGAATAGCGTTACCTGTCAGACAGGCTGCCGCAATAATAGGTGATCCAGGTGCCATGGCGAGGAATGTTCCCATGGTAGCGATGTTGGCACCAAGGAGGGATGTGTTGAGAAGATGTCTGGGACCTGGGATATGGATAGGCTTCGAGGACATGCGCCCAGCAAGCTTTAGGAAAGCTACAATTGATCCAGTGAAGGTTACACCACCAATCAAGACACCAAGATATCCAGCTACCAGATGTAGAGTCGAAATATCGCCTATGTCGGCCATGACGCTTCCATAACTTGTTAGCACAGCAGCCAAGCCGACGACAGAGTGCAAGGCTGCTACAGTCTGTGGTAGATCTGTGGCTGTTGTCTTTCTCCCGATCATAAGACCAATCAACGCGCCAAAACCTGCAACTATGCCAAATTGAGCCAACACAGCAGGAGCAAAGCCAACAGCTCCCAAAGATGCTAATATACCGGAGCTAACACCGAGTATACCAAGAATGTTGCCCTGTCTGGCCGTGGCTTGCGAGGCAAGCCCAGATAAGGATCCGATGCAAAGCAAACTACTAGCAAGATATCCAGCTTGAACGAGACCAGCCATTCCAGTGCTAGCTGCGGCGATATAACCCATACCAAACACTCCAGCTGGGATTGCGTAGAGCCATGGATACTCGGGGGGATCAGTCGGGCGTCTAAACATGTCTAACATGCGTTTTGTAATTACAAAGCCGCCTGAAACATTGACAAATGCGAGGAGGACTGATAGTGCTCCGAGGACCTGAGGGAATGTATGAGGAATCAAGCCACCGCCCATGATGAAAAATCCACCAACACCAACCATGCCTAGGAGTGTTAGCCAATCTTCTCACTTGTAACGTTTTCCCCCCCAAATTAGGGATTTAACAATATCTGGGGAAGAATACTTACCAGAAATTGCATTCGTAACACTCATCAGTGGGCTATGCAGTGCAGGACTAACACCCCATACTGTTCTATAACCAATCAAACTAGCCAGGGCAAATGTGAAAGCATTTCCCATGAAAATGGGTCCCGTCATCTTTCCCAGAGCTACTGCCAATCCCATACCCCCAGTCACAGTAGCCACTTCACGAGAAGTTTTCTGCCATGGAGTGACGGCAACGACTTCAGTTTTAGCCTCAGCGGCAGGGCGGACAGGGGCAGGTGGAGGAGCTGGGCGGGGTGCGGTGGGGATTACGCTGCCGACATGGGTCACGATCGAGCCACGGACTACTTCATCGTTCAAGTCGATTCCAAAAGCATTGGGTGAAGGGCTCATAGAAAGGAGAAATTTAGTGATGTTATTGGAGTAAAGAGTTGATGATTGGGTTGGGAGGCGGGAAGGAAGGTCAGTGTATCCTAGATTAGGATTAGCTGAACGTTCGTTGAACCGGGTTTGTGGGAAATACCAATGATCGTAACTCCTTTATGTTCGACTAATTTGCCTGGAGCAGTAGCTACACAATTGCCTCCTGCTTCAGCTGCTAAATCAACGATGACAGATCCAGGCTTCATAGCTTCGATCATCTACCGATACAATCAGTTAATATTGTCACCGTCACTTTGCGTAACTTACTTCTTCTGTGATCAGCTTTGGAGCAGGTCTTCCTGGTATGAGTGCCGTGGTAATCACAATATCAACATCACGGCATTGCTCCAGGAAAAGCTTTGCTTGCGCTTCTTGGAACCCCTTTGACATTTCTTTTGCATATCCACCAACTCCAGTGCCATCTTCTTGGAAATCAACTTCAACAAATTCGGCGCCAAGAGATTGAACTTGTTCACGAACTACAGGTCTGGTATCGAATCCTCGGACGATCGCACCCATTCGACGAGCCTAGAACAATCAATTGTAGTTCTCAGGATATGTCAGTGATAGCTTACCGTGGCAATTGCACTCAATCCTGCTACACCTGCTCCAACAACGAGAACTTTGCAAGGAGGGATCTATACAAGTTTAGCTAAGCCCCAAGCTTGATCTAATTGACCTCACCTTCCTATAGTTTGTTAGCACATTCAAGTTCGGACCTGTTCTAGATGGACTCACCCAGCAGCCGTTACCTGACCTGTCAGGAATCTTCCAAAGTGGTTCGAAGCCTCCAAAACAGCTTTGTACCCCGCAATATTTGCCATAGAACTATACCCGTTAGCCAGCTTCGTCGAACTGTTCCGCCTATAACCTACCTTAAAGCATCAAAGACCTGCGCCCTTGAGATTCTCGGTATCATATCCATTGCGAACGCAGTTGTCCCCCTACTTGCCAATTTCTCTACTACCTTCTTATTCTGCGCCGGGTATATAAAACTAATCAATGTAGCGCCCTCTTTCAGCCTATCCACCTCACTGATGTCACCCTCAAAACTCGGTGCCCGCACCTTCATGATGATGTCGGATTGCCGCCATACTGTTTGGCTGTCTCCCAGTGTGGCACCGGCCTTTTCATACGCAGAGTCTGGGAATTGCGCTTCGATCCCGGCGCCTCGCTCGATCAAGACTTTGGAGAACCCTTTTTTGAGGAGCAGGATCACATTTTGAGGTGTGATTGCTACGCGGCGTTCATTAGGGAAAGTCTCGCGAACAATTCCAACCGTCAGGTCCGAGTATGGTGTTGCTTTTATGACAGGAGCCTCAGTAGGAACCTCGCCAACAGACGCGTGTCTTGCGGACGTCAAGGTTGTGATTTGTGGTCGTATACGTTTTCGCTGATCGTGCCAGGACTTTACTGGCTGGTAGAAAGGGCGAATGTTCGCAGCTGGTACGTTTTGGTCAGTATATGTTGTCAGGGCTGGGTCGGACAACCTCGACATACCCAGACTACCTAGAGCTGTTCTCTGGACACCCACAACTCGAAGACCGGCACGACATTGGCTGAATGCCGGCCGTAGAGTCGAAGGGGTTATCATGATTGCAAGAAGCTGCTGGTCAACGTTGTACTAAAGAAGATGGCATCTGCCAGCCGGGTCAACGGGACCAAATTGGACTTGAGGATGTTGGCGCGTATGGTTTGTTGCCTTTGTTGTCGACGTCTCACACTGTTGGATGTTTAGAGTTTATGTTTTGGAATTTGGAGTCCAGCAGAACAGCACAGGCAGAAGCAGTCAAGCACAAGGCAGAAGGAACTCGAACAGAGTTGTGTGTATTTGGGATCAAGTATGGTTTGGATCCACGTTCCACCCGGCTGCGGCTGTTCTGCGGTTCTTCAGTATTGCTACCCCACGAATGATGGATTCCTGCTGTGGAGCTGCCCCTTTTGGTCTGGGGAAGCGGGGGAGGCACGGCTTGGCCTTTTTCTATTTATGTCTGTACGAGCCGGAGGACCGTGAACAAATAAACACAATACGACAATATATATATATGTATCTATACACACGTAAATATATAGGGATATCAAATGTGAATATCAAATGCTCATCTAGCGCGGATAAATAACGGAACTCTGGGATTATAGTATTGCCGCAAAGTCCGCTGCTGAAGGATGCAACAACCCGACAAAGGGTTTCTGGGAAAAGTGAGCTGTCAGGAACCACCACTTGTGGCGGTAAATTACTTCAATGAGAGAGCAGCAATTGATTGTCAGCTGCATTTGGTAGTTACACGACATCAACCTCCGGGTGAATTCACACCGGATGATATTGAAGACATCCAGTAAGATATCATGTTTGTCACGTGATTTCGATTATGGCCTGTTACTATCTCGCAAGTATCCGAACTGCTTGAATCAGTAAGAGAGTAGAAGGGAGAGCTTATCTCCAACCATGCTATAGATGAGATAAGCTGAGAAATGCACTTGTGAAGCAATTTCGCATGGTTGGTTATCTCCTAAGCGAGATCATGCAAAAGGGGGATCATGTGCGCTTTGGTTACTTATATGCGCACTAGCAAGCCATCATTCATTTGCGACTGCTTTCTAGCTAGTGCCCTATTTAAGGTAAGCAAATTGTAAACGCGGGAGCCTCGGGTTTTAAGTTAAATGGTTCTACACAGCAATACGCAAAGGTTTCGGCTTGCAAACATCAACATTCGGTCATATACAGGACTAATGTTGAACAGACTTGCAATTCCCAATAGATTAGGAATCTATTAGTTTGTCATGTAATTTTCAGATTCTATGACAGAAGTATATGTTCTTTACCAGGTATTTCGTGAGATACATTCACATTTCAATTTTGAAAAATAGACTACCAGCCTATGCCATGAACAAGTTCTATCATCAAGTCGTTCCAGCGATGCTATTCGGCGCAAATTCCTACACAACAAAACCCAAGCTTCCCAAAAATCCCAACACAATCAAAGTTCTCCCCAAGGCTAACCTCCCACCCTCACCCGTCGCTGTTGGCATAGGGTGACCCGTAGTAATACTTGCTTTTTTGGAATTACATATTATAGAGTCGTTTTTGGTTGGAGAACTTCTCGATCCCGATTTAGTCGCATTGAACACACTTGCTACCAACGCTGTACAGTCCAAGTTTCCCGTAGAATGAATTTCGATATAATTCGCGGAGTTTAGAACTGGGAGGTCAACACTAGAAGATGAGTGGGATCATTAGCCTTATTCTTCCGAAAACCACATTTACCGTCACATGTGTGACAAAATGATGAAAGGGAGGCACTCATGTATATCCCAAGGTAGAGAAACTTACGCGTCGATATTCCCCTCCAGCTGGATTCCTAAGGTATCATTCAAGCTCGGAAAAGCCAAACTAATCGGTGGAGAAGGCTCGTACAAATACATATTTATTCTCCCCAAATGTACTAATTTTGGAACTTTCACACTTTGGAGCATGTGTAACCTCTCGATGTAGATGCTATCAGCCGTTACCAGATCAGGTAGATCGATGTCCGTCACATTGTTCAGTCTCTCCGGAGGGGTTGTACAATTGGGCTCAATCTGACGATCGCAACTACTGCCTGCAAGCCTTACTTCATGGATAGACACCAAGCTAGGGATTGTGAGCGGGCCGCTGGCGCTCTTTTCGGTAGTTACAGTCCACGAGATTCTGTTGCAATCTGATGGTGGGCGGCCGTTGTTGGCATCGTCTTGTTTATAGACAAAGACGCCATCGGAGAAACATTTGTAGCCATATTGTAGACACGGAAGGAGGGAGTCTTGGTTTGTAGAGTTGAGATAGAGATAATTAAAGTCTTTGATGGAACATGACGTTTCTACAAGTTTAAATTTAGCTGCTACTCTCCACCCAAAAGAGACAATTGATCAAGTACATACCGTCGGCAGCTATCTTCCCAGCTACAATCGCTAGAACCACGACTTTAGCATATCCAAAAGCCAACATAATTCAGCGTACTATGCGGTTTCGAAAGATGTATATTCTTTTATTTAGTCTGAAGGTTGAGCTTGATGATATTCACGCCACAGCACTGCCCACATAATGTCTTAGCATTGCTTGGAACATCTTGGAGATTCCGCAGTCATAAATATGGACCAACCAGCATCAATTATCATCGAGAATAACAACTCTTTTTCGTAACAGGCCGAGGTCACTTGCTATCAGCGCTTGAATAGGTTAGGCAATTGGAAAATCAAACCATGTTCTTTTGCCAACAAGCGAGTAGGAAAAAGCCAATATTTGTCAACTGCTAGGCATAATTAGATATTAGAGCACAGAAATATATTTTACGTCATCTTTCGTCTTTCTACTAAATAATCAGTTAGACTAGCAAATTCTTCTCAAACGAACAATAATACATGGCTTTGCCCTACAGACATGTATAGTACTACATAATGGTAGAATAGATAGTCGACGGAGCCCCAAGACAACAATTTCAAATGTTTGCGCACGATAAATGAAAATCCGGAGCAAATTAGCATAGAGGAAAGGTAGTAAGAACAACTTATAATTCTTATGAAAATCATAGTAGACGCAAACAATCTTTAGAACATTTCCAAAAATAGATGCAACTTAGAGATATTCTGGAAGCCCAACGCAGTAAAGCCCGGAAAGTTAGATATCATATGAAGGCTTTTGGGGATTCTAATCATTCGATCAACTGGTGAACTCTGCTAGAAGCTGGAAACTTATACTCAAGTTGGCTGAGAAGCAGAATTTTATATGGGAAAAACGGCCATCTACGTATATGACATGGATGCCAAGATACGTTCATTTATGTACAGGTGTAAATAGAATCTATAATATGCTTGCATTAATCCAGGTGTATTTTTCAATATCAGGAAGACAGACAATAACCACAGTGTTACTTATTTAGTCTTGATGACCGAAATAACTACTAAGCTATGGTGGATATTGAATCTACATTTTTCTTGTTACGATGGCCAACTTTATATCGATACGTTTTCCTCATTCACTACAGAAATATGTAATTACTCGGGGCTACAGAGATGGTTTTGCACACCTACACTCTCCCCTTTACTGTCAATTCCGGAGTTATTTTAGATGTTTGGCTGGGTATCTGTAGCTAGTCTTTGGGGAGATATTTTCGTCTTCACTTTGTATTGATATTGAACGAACATATATAGATTTAGATCATGAGAAGCGTACCCAGGCGTATCGTTTTTGCAAAAGCTTAGCAGCTAATTTCCATCTAGGGGGCTTTAGAACACGTTCTGGATTTAAATTTATCTACAATTATGAAGTTCTAGAGTAGAAAGATGATTTTTAAGTTAAAGTTTGAGGTTACGTTGCTCGTGACATCTTTCATTTCGGCAATGGTTATCTACATTAAGTGAAGTGACAGATGCATTGAATCTATGCCCGTCTGATCCTTCGTGCCCTTTGCCGTGCCGAGAATATGTGATTATTTGTCACTGCTCTGGGTTGGCTACCAAATGACCAGCTTGTAGTCGCTAAGATCCGGAAGCGAGCGAGTATAGAGTAGTTTGCCATTTCAGCCTATGCGCGAAAGCTCACACCTTGATCGCGCTCATTGTTCCGATTGGATAGCCAGCGTTGAGATGTTCGCCCACGAATGAGATGATGTCGGTTGACCTGGCGTCAGTGCGATTTGACAAGAAACTCAAATCATTGACTAGTCGCTCAACGATGGCTGAATCATGTTACCAATGGTTACATAAATCAAGATTGTTGATATAGACCTGTTCATAAACACCTCTTCACGCCTAGTTTGTGATCTCGAATTATTTGTAGTACTCACTTCCGTTGAGGTCAAAAGAGTTGTAAAGCTTTATAGTAATTAAGATGAAGTACTTTTTAGTCGGCACCCTACTTGAATTGAGTTTCCTCTTGCTCTCAACAGCACATGCCATCCCAGCGGCAATAACTGCAAAGGCAGTACTTCCAGCCATCGATAAACGAGGACCGATTTTTAGTTCCTCAGTAGATCGTAAGGAAGCCAATAGCAACAAAGCCAAAGTTACTGACGCTTATTGTCAATATAAGAATGCCTCAGCCAATTTCAGGAGCCTTTAACTAGTGCCATCATTAGTCTACAATCACCGTAAGAAACGCTGTATTTTGTCTCAAGCCCGAAGCATACCTTACTTGAGGCCTACGACAGTGTACTTTTACTGATAGTTTTTAAAATAGACCGAAAAACCTGGACTTTTTAAGCTTTTGCGCGACTTTTTTACGGACAACAGAGACAGAGTAAGTGCTTGATGCGCTCTAATGTTTTTGATAACAACCCCCAGCCTTACAATTTTCAATTTTTTGAGTTTGAATTGAGCTAATATGGACAAACTAACAATTTTAATTAAGGTATCTGTGGACGAGCACAACTACGAGCAGTGTCTACGCAGTAGCTTTTTCAACCACTTTCCCCGTAAGTTGGAAGAGTGTGAATCTCATACTGATATGGATACTATTAGACAGAACACGGACATCTAGGTGCCGAAGTTTTGCCATTTCCAATGCTATCGTACTAGAGAAACTAACGCCAGACTGACAAACACAGGTTACCACATCAACAGCTACAACGTATATCCTTCTAGTCCCTCCTCCTGTCAAGTTTCGATTTACTAACAGACACTAGCACTGGAACGACGACTGTTCTCTGCCCTATCCCGTCGCCCTCTCAAGTTTGTGGCGGTAACCCTACCCGCGGTATGAGAAATATAATCCCCTCGCGAGTTTCTGCTTCTCACAAAAGACAAAATCTGATTTGATATTGTTCTTCTCTAGTCTGGGGCTTCACTTCGTATCCAAACTACGATAACCTGTCTCCCAACGCTTGTAAGCAAATGTGCCTTGCCAACCCAGCCTGCAGGTCTTTCATCAGCTCCTTAGACTACGATGAACCTGTGGAAGGCCTGCCAGGTAAATATGCTACACACGACTGCGGACTATCAGACATAACGCTGCAACAAGCCATGGATCAGGGCACTCTCTACATTCCATACGACCCAAAGTGGAGACCTAGCCCAGGTGATAGTCAAGGATTCTACGATCGCGGGTGCCCTGAGTTCCTCCCTGTGAGTTCTGTTCTTAAGTGTTTCGTACCGAGGAGGGGAAGGACAAATACTGATTATAGGAACAGAGCGCCTGCTTTTCAACCAGATTCAATGAAACGGAAAACATCGACAGCCCAACTCTAGTAACAATATCGCCTAATACAGAGTCCAAAGAAGTGAAGCTCCATATGCTTTCTTCAGCAAATAGAGACACGAAAAACGAGATTCGTATACGGAACAATGCAGCAGCATTATATGAGAACTTCAATGATCTAACCGCAACAGTGGAATTCAGTTTTCAACTTGTTCTGATCTGCCGGTGCGAACCTGTGCAGCCAATTCCACCAGCGACAAAAACGGTGACGGGCGTTGCTACGCACTACCTGACGACAAGCACAGTGAGCCCTAGCTATTTCCTTCATTTGGGTTTTGGTCTTCTTCAGCCTGTCTTGTTGGAGAAAGTCTTAAGCTAACCAGGACAGAAAACATATGTTAGCACTAGGACGGTTTTAAATGTGGAATATCCGGCGATGACCACGGTGGTGCGCAGAGTTTGAGTTTGAGTCTTAATATTTTTTATTTTATTTTCACTTTCTTATGAATCGAAACGATGTACATTGTGCATAGCTTGAAATTAAGGACTCGTATAAGAGCAATGCTAGTGAATGCGGTAGGGATGTGGGAGGTATCGTTATGCCTGCTGATATCTTGGACCTTCTTGAGAGACTAATCCCACTTTTTAATCTGTTGATAATGCACCAAAGAGATCCTGCGGCTTACCAACATGTCTTTCTCTTGACTTTGCTTGTCTCAAGATGTGTTCTGTGATCTGGGTTTCCGTTCCAAGTGCTGGCATCATTCATTACACCTTGATAAAAGATACTCTCAAATTACAGACAATCGCCAGCAATGTATTGTTTGTGAGATATTTGAAAAAACCTAGCGCTTCGCAAAGCACTACTCCACCTTAGTCATTGTGAAAGAAGCTAGCTTGGTTTCAAATGTCTTTATTCAGTGGCCGGCTCTTCTAGCCTTCGTTGTTGATATTTGGCCACTTGATTGTGAGATGAGACGCAGACATAATTCGTTGAATGCACTAAATATCAAGGAGACGCAAGATTAAAGTTTAAAAAGTTATAGTGGTATAATGGAGATTGGAGTGATAAACTGCTAATACCAATCAATTGCTGAGCCTAACTACAGAATATGATGCACTCTAGGCACGTTGATATCTTTCCACTCTGTCTTGCTCAGTTAGAACTATGTAGTTTTTCTCTTGTTGGCAATCTTTAACGTGTAATAGTTGTGGATATCTGCTGGCTATTTGATTCTGTGGTCCATGTACCTGAGATATGGGTGGTCTCAGGCAATTAATCGTCGATATATACATAAATTGCAAGATATTTCAGATCGTTCTTATTACGAACATCTCAGTTTGCGTAGATACCGATGTAGGATGATGGCAAGCCATCGTCGTACTTGAAGTGCCCTCTAGTGATCGGATCTTTGTGCAAGTTCAAGCCATGGACCACACTTGAAACTTAGTGCTGTGCCTCCACTAGGCTTCTGTCGACAGCCCGTTGGCAAATTCGTAATTGGCACAACCGCGATTCACTGCACTTTATTCGAGATCTTGACATAGGTGCGACTGTGTCGATCATCGAACGGGCAAGGCCAAGTGCTTATCTGATAGTCCGTTTCAGTTATGTCAATCACTAACCTGTTCAGTGGAAGTTGCAACGGTGCCATTTGCCTTGCTAGCCTTTTCTTTGGCTCTTTTCTTCAGTTTCTTCTCCCGATTCTTACGTGATTTTTTCTCCCGTTCGGCTTCTTCCCTGTTCTGCTCTTCGAGTTTTGTGAGTCGAGCTTTCTCCTCCGCCTTTTTAGTTCTGTCTCTTAGAAGTATTCTTCGCTTCTTGTTGGGTTTTGTTTTCTTCCCAGCGGTATACTGCTGTTCCACCTTGACCATAATATGTGTAGTCTGTGATGTTCTACTTTCCGTAACTTTCAAAATCTTGACCCGCCACGGAACTTCCAAACCCCATGCTCTCCGCCCAGATCGCTCCAGGACCTCCTCCCCGGTCATCGCCGAGTTCTCAAACTCCGCCTTCCTCTGTCCCACCGCCCGCGGCACAACAAAGGTTCTTGGATCCCTCAGTTTCACGAAGGCACCATCTCCCATGCCCTCATCCTCCCGCAGCACTATCCTGTGTACCCCTCCCGAAAACATGCGGAACTCAAACTCCTGGTCATCTTCATTGCGAAGATTTTCGTCTGACATCATCACCTCCGGAAACACCAGCTGTAGAGGTTCAAACAGTTCCGCCAGCCGTGTCCTCAACGCCTTCTCAACCTCAGGATCTAACTCATTCTGTGCCTTGCCATCATCGTCCACTAATGCGTTACGGCTTACGCAAATCCCCTCTTCTGTTTTCTCTATCCATGGACCTGGTTCGTCGCCCATCGGTATTGGCATCACATCAGCTTGGGGGCCAGAGTCTGTTGAATAATCAAACTTTCTGATGTCGTGCATACTGTGCGACCATTAGTTCGGCGACCACAGGGCTACGTGCCGTGAATCTTCAAGGGGGATAACGTACCGCTTGGTGATACTGATAGCCTGTGCGACTACTGGTTCTCTGACTAGCTGCTCACGTACTGCGGATGAGGTCGCGTGGCATTGCTGCAGGAGAACGTGAGATTATAGATCTATAATCCAGGAACATGAGGCTGAGCATGATATTCAAATTTCTGAGGTTGCAACCCGATGGCCTGGCGGCCGGAACGTGCCATGTATGCATCAGGGCTATTCCGAATCGGTATTATGTAAATCAAGTCGTAGGAATTTCATTGTCACAAGTGAAAACAACGAATCAGGAAGTAAAGTGTCAATTGAGTGGAAGAATGCAAAACGATAGTATTCAGTACGTTTGGGTATCGTGCTTTTTCTCCAAATTCAGACGCCCGCTGCAAGTCCATTTATGCTTCAATCACATACAAATTGTAAAGTCGTTATTAGCTAGCCAACCCACACAAACAACCGACCTCTCATAGCCAAATTCCAGAGGAGAATAATACATATTAAGAAATGCGTGATAATGTTCGCTTTATGAAAATCGTGGAGTATGAACATCATGAAATCATTGTCTTGGTCATCCCTCCTACAAATTTAGAAGATGACAGTCTCTCGTGAACAGCCTTAACCGGTCGCTTCACCATTTAGTCATGATGGATTCCAAGTGTAGTTTTGGTGATGACTCGTCTCTTCTTTCACATATGGTTCCGAAGGGAACTGGTAGTGCTGATTCAGACTGCTTACAGGAGCTTGCATTGCAGTACCGTAGACTCCGCTCGTGTCTGGATTTGAAGACCATGATTGCTGTGGCTGTTGCGAATGCTGTGTTTGCTGCTGCTGGTGATGATGCTGAGACTGTTGCTGTTGTGGCTGAGATTGCTGCTGTTGAATTTGGAGGGGAGCTGGGAAGTATCCGGGATCTCTTGGAGGCATCGCGTCACCACCCGAGCCTATGTATGGCGCTGCATACCTAGATGAGTACTCTGGATACGGTGCTTCTGTAGCGACTGCTTGCCGATCAGGTACTGCTGCGTGTCTGGGAGACTTTGCTGGCCGAGGATTGTTATCGATGAACTTCATAGGTGGGCCGAGTTCAGCAGGAGACGAAGTTGGCGGTTGAAACGTATATTGCTGTCCCTGCGGTGCTTGTGATCTGGGAACACTAGTAGGTGCATTGGATTGTGAAATACTATTAGTCGACTGGGAATTTTGAAGATAACTATCTAGTGCTACAGGTGCTTGGAAACTGGGCGTGTGTGGTGCACTACTCTGCGGATTGGTTGCCATGTACGTTGGGTATGTTCTATTTGAAAGTCAGCTTATTTATTCTGAAAGTCCACAAATCTCCTTTCGTGTCTGTTGACAAATAGCAGATTGACCCGTTTTAGAACCAAACCAAACAAAGAAGAATCACTTACGAAGTACGCATCATTGCTGGAGAAGGGGGAAGATTACTCGAGTCAAAATTGAAAGCCGTTCTTGGAAGTTCCATCGCCTGAGACTTTGGGTTTGTGTTTTTCCTCACTGGCCCAGGCGGCGAAGAAAGTGGCCCAGCTCCAGATCCCACACCCGTTGAAACATGAAGCTCTGGTGGCCCTCCTCTCGAAGAAGAGGAGCCGACCAAGGGTATCTCTTTCCTAGCTTGGAAGTTTCTTGGACTTCGCCCTCGCACAACAATCGGCGCTGTTGAAGTCTCACAAACATTGACCTTGGACCCGTTGGCTAGAGTACCCACCACGTTAAGATGAAGTGTGAAGTGTTGCTGTAATTCCCTCCTTCGGCCGTTATTAGCTGTTGCGATCCGAAACTGAAGACGCCGGTACGCTATCGGGTGGACAGAAAAGTCGCTGTTAACATCTGTAGTAGTTTCATCGAATGGCAAGAGTGGAATTGGCGTTGGTTCATGTTCTTGACCTGGTCCAACCTCTGGAGAGTTTGGAGGTGGCGTTTTCCAAGGGATCACGATCAACTTCACAGAATGGCCATCTACAGACTCCGTTGCTGAGATAGTAATTTCCATAGAGATGATTGGAACACGCTCCCCTCTGTCCGTAAGTACGGACAGAGATCCTCGCGGGGTTGTAACAGTTCCAGATATCTGGAAGAGGTTGCGCCGATAACAAGTCAACTCCGGTTGAACATGAAGCCCTTCAGACGACGGCGTGGCCATTTCTGATAAGAAGAACATTCCATGGATCTGGGCAGCCAGTTCAACCTGTTGGACTCTGCCGTGGTTATCCACGATGGTTTGTTTGTCCTGAAGCTTACTGAAGGACAAAAGTCTATGATCTTGATTCATGGATGGCTTAGGCATGTCAGAAATCTCCTCTCTGAAATCTTGCACCACCTCTCCATAGTGCGCATCGTCGGTAAAAGATCTCTTGAGCGACGGAAAACTATGGTGACTACTAAGACCTGGTGGGGAGGCCGTGAGAATCCCATTTCCATCTCTAGGCGGCGGTCTCGTTTGCATTGAAGGTATATCTAATGAACGGTAACTGCCTTTCTGGGGCTGCGGACGGCCATGATATGGGAGTTGCTGTGGCCCAGGGGGATATATAGGATCGAATGGCGGGAGATGGTTAGTTGTGGAAGTTGGATTATGGAGGCTATAACCATGCCAAAGTGAGTTCTCCGCATCTTCTGGCTTTATATTGGCCATCGTCGTTAATTGTGTAATGGACATGAACGCATCCTCTCCTTAGCTCAGTCTTCTTGACAATTTCAATATAAAACACTGATAGGGAACAGGAAACAGAGCGAAAGATATGAGGATGTATTCAAGTCTAGATGCTGTCACAGCAGGCATAGGAGGAATAGATGAAGGGCGGGAGGGATAACCAGGAAACTAAGATTGGAGCTAAGCTTTTATTCGTGAGCGATGGCAAGGTAACTGAAAGGGGCCAAACATCAAAAATTCAAGGGGCCGCAAGCCTCATGGTGTCTGAATCCCTTCCGCATCTCACTGGATGAGGTAAGGTGGAGTAATGGTTCATGCCCCCAGCTTGAAATTTGACTTTCCCCTCTAAGACGGCAATCTTCAAACGCTGTTTTCCAGAGAGGGCTATCTGGAGTCAGTCCAACGACGTCGCATGATCACCACTGACGATACCACATAAATCCACGTATATTTGGGATTTTCATTGGTGGACAAGGCCTCCCCAGTGCCTAAATTCGGATTTGGTCAAGATGGTCAATAGGATATTCCAGGCCAGACATTGACTTGCTGGGATAAAATCTATAAAAGACTGTGGCATATGATATCCATGTGCCGCCACGGACGTGCTCCCAAAAGAGAATCATTCCCCTTGCTAGGCTCCTGGAAAGGCATAGTGCAGATCGCTGCTTACATTGTGGCCAACGGATTTTCCCCTGAGCTGCCAATAACACTGGTCTCTGACATGAAGGGACATCCACTTAAGACCGAACGCCCCCAAATGCCCCCAAAAGGAGCCTTTGAAGGCCATTTTCTACTGCAGCGAATCACCCAATCGCACTTCTACTGCAGCGCCATATATCGAATTATCACCCAAATGTGGGATCCGTTGTCATATTTCCCCTGCACGTACGTTCAATAGACTAGCTTACCGGTCGCGGCGGAAGAAATTGAACCTCGATCCCGATTCCGAATTCTCAATCTTACCATTCTGATAATCTGGCTGATTAGTCGCGAGCTCAGGTTTGAGCTGCAACGGAAAGTGACGACAACGAGGAGCTCAGTAATTGAAAGGGCAAACATTGATGACTGTGGCAGCCACACGAGGTTCAGGTGTGTTTCTGCGTTGGCAGCCTGGACACACCATCATCCTACCAAGTCTGACCATCATTTCAGTTCGCAAAGACGTTATTCGTTTATCGCACGAGCCCAGACCAGACTCGGGAGCACGTACCAGCACACCACCCAGCAAGCAAGGGCATTGTAGGCCATCATCATCATTCGCCTCACCAGCCGAGTCCAGCCTACGTGAGAGGAACAGGAAATCCCCTTGATATGATAGAAGAGCAACTGTCGTACAAAGGCACTCCAGCCGTGTGGTGATGTGCATAGGATAGCCTTTGTTGCACGATGCTACTTCGAGGGATTTTAGGTTTCGCATCGCTCCCGCCTACTACATATTGTATTGGCTCAACGTGACGACATAGAAGCATTCTGGAAGATCTAAGACTACAGTGATTGGAGAGGCTCGGCATATCGATGGCACGCTCCTTGTCCCTGCTCCTCCTGATCCATCGTGTGGTTGATGCGTAGTCGATGCATAACTTGGCGCCACTGGCTTCGGAAAGCCCGTTATAATTCGAAGCTACTTATTACCCCAGACAAATCCTCCTTAGATTACAAGTCAATAATAAGTATGGAACCGTAACGTTGCCACGAGTTTGTGGAAATTTAGGAAGGTCATCGGAAAGCTTCAGCGCTTGTCTCAAACCCTCTATCTCCAATTAGGAGAATAAAACGGACCGATTGTATCTATAATACCTCCGCATAGATCGGACTTAAGACCACCAAAGCAAATTGCCTTGTGGAATTGGAAATTGTGGGGATGGAGGGAGGGAAAGGTCCTCACGAGTCCGTCTCTACATGACATTTCGTGATGAGCATATCTAGCTAGGCTCCTGCATGCAAGTTGATACCGGATCCCTCAAGCACCTTCCAATTTTATATCGAGACGGCCTCTATCAAACCGATCTGATCCTTTCTTCCATTATCTGGGAGTCTTGAGCAGTTGCACATTGTGCCCCAGTTGCACAGGAGACAAAGGTGCACAAGAAAGGCACGAGTGATGTGGCGGATGGAATGTGATAATTGAGACTATCTTGAGACTACAGTACTTGAGACTCGAAAGCTAGAGCAGAATTGAGGACTGTGCGCACAGCTGGGGATAATATATATCCTTTTTGGCGCTTGCACTTGCTGGTCTCACTCTCCGAATAATGGTTCGTCCTAAAAATGCCAAAGTCGAACCCTATTTTTAGCAGACGGGGCACCATTCCATCTAGCACAAGCTTAATTTCAACGTCAGCCTGCAGCTATGTGCACCATTGTTCCTGGACCCGAAAATCAGCACGAGGAGAATGTGTGAAATGTCATGTCTACGCGTTTTCGGCCGTTCAGTAGGGTATTACAGAAGCTCTGGCGCACTTTGGCGGATAAAGGGAACAACGTGCAGCAGCTCTCGAAAACGACAAGGGGCAAACCAAAAGAGGATCAACTTGCATGAAAGCTAACCGGGGCCCCATCGAGCTTGATGGAGCTTGGCTCGTAACACTGTGCCGTTGACCTTCGTAGTCTTGCGAGTGCTTGGCCTGGAGAAAGATGTCTCACTGCATCACGACCACGTTTTCACTTACCATGCTTCTTTTTGATTTTACCCAGGTTTGTGCTCATGTCGTTCGTGATGTGGAGAGCAGCCATGGGCTTGCATGATCGAACCGGGACAACTTTGGTAGTGCAACATATGCCAAACCTGGTCTATGGATACACCGCAGTGATTGCCAGGCTGAGTTTGACTTTTAACGTGTTTTCAGACAGGTACATTGTTGCCATAGCGGCGCCTCAGGATTCTTACACACAAATGGGACGACCTAGGACAATTCGGGGAACGCCGTGCGTGTCGGTAGTTGAGGTGACGAGATCTAATCTCCTCCGGCTCTCTTATCTGCAAAATGATGCTGTGCCCGCGCGGCGTATATCAGGAACTAGTTGTATAATGTCTACAGTACTTAGCTTAGCAGAGCGACAGACGCGCCGTACATCATATATCGTGTACATGATCCTCTAGTCCCATCTCGGCCTTTTCTCCCGTGGGGAGAGGGGATCCTTGACCCTGTTCCGACGTATTGAATAAGTGTCATTAATAACTCTCCATGTCCTCCGTCCTCCGTGGACGGTCTAGGGTAACCAGATTACCCAGCTCGCTAGCTCGTTAGCTTGTCGAATTTTTCCCTTCGGTCCTGGCCTGCGCTTGAGGATTGATTCATGTTGTTCCGTTCCTTCGCTCACGAGCCGTGGTCGGGCCTCGGGGAATATCCTACGGTTCGACAGCGAACGGAAGGACGTGCCTGGGATATGTCCTGTGCTGTAACATCAGCAAAATCGAGGGGCAGGGTGCCTTTTTGCGGCCCGAGCAAGCGGGGAACGGAATACCACATCATGGGACGAGCGTTGGAGGCATTAGCTCGGACAAGCCCGCTTGCTTTCCTGCTCATTTCGTTCGGCGTGGGGGTGAGGCCTTGGGTTGGTTGGATTCCCGGTTGACTACGGCATTACAAAGACTTTACTCAGTGGAACTGTTGGTGTTTGCTGCAACGGCTGCCCTCTGTGCGCAAATTCACCACTATTGATACCTGAACACTGGTATGTTCTTTCTATATTCACAAACTTCGAAATATGATTGGTGTTAAAATGTTCTTGCTTCATCCCCATTCTAAACCTAGAATCCGGATTAGAATTATCTAAGTGGTCTGTGTATTATTTCTGGGTACTGTAGCAGCGGGTGTTGAAGCAAGTGAAAATTCAAGGGTATAGTGCCCTTGGAATATGTCAAAAGTTTTGAAAAGGTTTCATTAGAACTGCACTCTTAATTGTATGCCTTAAGCTGAAGTTTTTGAAATCACACCATCTAAGTTTCATATGCTAAAGTTCAGGCCAAGCTGGTAACTCCATCGTAAACCATTTGGCATCATCACTCAAATGCATTATTGTATCTATTATCTTCAACGTGGTCACTTAAGCAATGACTTCGTGAGGCTTCTCAATTCGAACCACGCCGGATAATTAGACTGCCCAAAACTTGGTTCTATTGGCAATTTAAAGCTTTCAGTTTGCAAGACCCTATATGTGGATACGTCGCCTTGGCCGATGGAGGTATTGAAAAACATGACCAGTTTTCCACCATCTCAATTTTCAACAGCAGCACGCTCCAGGAACAGAGGTGGGTCAAGTTCAAAACTTTTGCCGGAGCTCTCCACTGGCTATTGTTTTCTGAAAGTAAAAAAATTGCTGGTGAATGGTAACCTGTTCCACTATTGTTGCTTCTAGCTATCTGCTTTTCTGAACCCCTGCTCAGATCTTTTACATTCTGATATCTTGGTAGTCGATATTGGGCTTCAGATATATGTTTTTTTTCATGTGCCGTTATTGTTTACTTACGCTAATGCCGCGGTTGTTCGGACTGGCTTGTTATTTGGTCTTTTTACCAAGTAGAAACTACATTAAATGTCTCAGACTTCACAAAGCCCTGGTTAGAAATCCTAGTCTAGGTCTTTCTCATTCAAATATGCTAATGCATATTGATTATCCGTTATTCTTTTTTTCCTGGTCTTGACTTTCTTCAGCTCTCCTTCGCCTGAGGTTGTATCTCCTTCCCCTTCTTCCTCTTCTGTTCTTCTTCTTCTTCTTCTCTAAAGACAACAGGAAGCATATAAAGAACAAACACATCTATCCAGAGCTCTGGCGATGTAAATAGTTCTAATGTTCGAATCGCTCACCTCACAAGCTTGACTCGGGTGACTTGGAAGATTTGAAAGACTTGAGGGGGACTGTCCACTTACTTGTGGATATGCACCCAGCAGGTAAATATCCATTTGCATAGCGTCATGTACAAGCTCCTCCAGCAACTCTCCCAACTCACCGTACAGTTTTATCCACTGCACTGTGGGATTCCTGCACAGTTAAGTGGCCACCTGTTGCATGGGGAATATATGCCTGATTTGGGGCTCTCTTCACCCATGACGCCGGTCTTCTTGTTGACCCAGCTCAACGAACCCCTCAAGGACAAGACTATCTATCTCTGGACTCCCCAATTTCGCATACGTGTTACCAAAAATAACATCGGCAAAAAGGGGTGATTCGCTTCGTTGACTACCTTCGTACGTATTCACGTTGTATTACCCCGCATTTACCAAGCCTTTGTATAGTGAACAGTGAACGTGGAAAATACTTCCTAATGTGAAACCATTCAGGAAACCTATTGGGACTTTGGCCTATTTGATTCCATACTTGTATCTTTACCATCCACTTTTCTTTGTTGTATCAGACACTTACCAGGTAAACAGTCACAAGAGCACCGGAGGGTTATTCAGATAGAAGCCCGCTATCAGCGCCGATGATAGGGGTTCAATAGAACACATACAGTACTGTAATAACATTCCGGTTGAGGCGGGGTAACACATCAACGCCGAACCAAGTCCGAGTCATCCCCGACACAGAATACGTAGCCAGAGCATATGCTGTACTGTACTATACTATACTGAGCTGTACGGTGTTTATACTGTGTTGTACTACACTACTGTTACTGGGCTGAGCTACCCCTCAATCGTTTGTCAATAAAGAACATAGAATAGATGCATATATGTCAACGTCACACAGCCCGTTACCCCTCATGGATGGCGAAAACGGTACTTTTTACGTAGCTCGCAAATGTTCAATTGAAAGCGGCTACAGTTGTATCTCATATTTAACGTTCTGTAAGAATGCATTAGCACTTGGGTAGTTCTAGTTAGTGGAATTACAAGCTCCCTTACTCAGTTCGCCGTGAATAGAGCTCCTGTGGAACCCCGAGCTTCGTCCCAGAGCTTCAGAAGATACCGAGAAGTGACTAGTGATTGACAAACAGCTTCGGAGACGTGGGACAGACCTCACGGTTCGATGTCAGACTCCCAAAGAGGGAAGAAGAGGGGAAACAGTGACACCATAAATTGGCTTTGGCTATTTGAGCATGTTGATCTCGGTGCCGTATATAAGAGGGTGTTCCCGCCAACCGCTTGCTTTTTGTTTATACCACTTGCAAACTTAAATCTGGACTGCCATTAATTGATCAAAACACCACCTCTAGTAAACAGAGCTATTGTTGAACAAAGGTACGTCTTTGTTGGCACCACTCCAAGCAGCGCGGGAGTGTTTGATTTTGCAATGGCAACTTCACATAAACAAACTATTTGGCTAACCATGTTATTGTTACAGCTCTCGTACCAAAACACAACCCCAATCTCCAACACACATTCACAATGGTACTGCTCACCCGTTCCCTCCTCACTGCACATTCTGCCAGGCAATTGTCCTCCAAATTAGCGCGATTAGCATGCACAAACCCTACGCGACAGTTCTCTGCATTTGCGAGGCGATCTGCATCCTCACAACATGCCAGACCTCTGCCACCACGAAGCACCCCTCACATAACAAACATTCGGGGAATCACATCGCTGACAGGAAAACGTGAAAAGGTCAAGGTACTTCTTGTACTATACGATGGTGGCAAGCACGCCGAAGATGTACGTACTCCTTGGTTATTGCTCAAGCTTCAATTGCTGATGTAGACAACCAGGTCCCAGAACTTCTAGGCACAACCGAAAACGAATTAGGTATCCGCTCCTGGCTAGAAGAGCAAGGCCACACACTGGTCACCACCTCGGACAAAGAAGGCGAGAACTCAAAGTTTGATCAAGAGCTTGTCGATGCCGAAATCATCATCACTACTCCGTACGTAGCCAATTTCCCGCTGTCGGATCATGAACCCAAGCTAACATCCCTAGTTTCCACCCTGGATACCTCACCGCTGAGCGTCTCGCCAAAGCCAAAAAGCTCAAGATTGCCATCACAGCGGGTATTGGAAGTGATCACGTTGATCTAAATGCCGCCAACACCACGAATGGAGGAATAACAGTCGCCGAAGTTACCGGCTCCAATGTCGTTTCCGTAGCCGAACACGTTGTCATGACCATCCTCGTCTTGGTCCGTAACTTCGTTCCTGCACACGAGCAAATCCAAGCTGGTGAATGGGATGTTGCAGCCGCCGCAAAGAACGAGTTCGATCTCGAAGGTAAGGTTGTCGGCACAGTTGCTGTCGGCCGTATCGGTGAGCGTGTTCTCCGTCGTCTCAAGCCATTTGACTGCAAGGAACTTTTGTACTTTGACTACCAGCCATTGAGCGCTGAGGTGGAGAAGGAGATTGGATGTCGCCGTGTAGAGAACCTCGAGGAGATGTTGGCACAATGTGATGTTGTCACCATCAATTGCCCTCTCCACGAGAAGACCCGCGGATTATTCAACGCCGAGCTCATCTCTAAGATGAAGAAGGGATCATGGCTCGTGAACACTGCTCGCGGTGCTATTGTCGTCAAGGAGGATGTTGCCGCCGCCCTCAAGTCCGGTCACCTGAGAGGTTATGGAGGTGATGTATGGTTCCCACAACCAGCACCCAAGGATCACCCATTGAGATACGCCAAGAACCCATTCGGAGGTGGAAATGCAATGGTACCCCACATGAGTGGAACCAGTCTCGACGCACAGAAGAGATATGCGGATGGTACCAAGGCAATCTTGGAGAGCTACCTAAGCGGAAAGTTCGATTACCGGCCGCAGGATCTGATTGTACACGGAGGGGACTATGCCACTAAAGCTTATGGATTGAGAAAGTAGTAGGGCAAAATATTATGGAAACGGTTGTATTTGATAGCTTATTTTTGAAAGGGCATGGGTGGATTGGGCAATGAATGAAAGTCATGAATACATTATTACATCTTACTTCCTAATCTCTGGTTCGTGAAGAAATGTGTGGAATACAAGGATTTCGAAGAGAGTTTATTGAATTATAAATCTTGTATTTCGGTAAGAGGTAGAGAAAATATATTGAAAGGAATGGTGGATGGTTTGAACAACTGAGAACAAATTGTTAAGTAGCAGCTGGCCGTAAATCTTACCACTAACCTCATTCATTTCTCCTACAATACTATGCTATACACTTACTGTATTCTAAAAATAAAAGATCGACCGTTTTATAACTTGTTATTTACAATTAGGGACGACATAGCGAAGTATATACCAGTCATTAGTATCACGTGATACTGAATCAATGACTCATTCCGTATGTGAACGTTAAGATTTTCTATGAAGCCTTTAGCTAGGATGATCTTCAGAGAGTACTTGAAGCTATTTAAAGCACCGAAGTCTATACTATAAATTCCACAGAGCGGCGAAACCGAGAACCGGTGAAATAGACACGTGATTTGCATCCTGTCTAGCACAAAGAGTTCCGAGTCTCCAATTTTTGCCCAACGACCACCTCACGATCCTGCGCTTTGTGTACTCAACCTTTGCCTGTGGAATCTATACGAAAGAAGATAGACTTGATTTCTTTTGGCATTGTGTTGTTCTTGTTGGCGGCGGAGGAAGAAAGTATTTGCTCCCAAAGACAGACGGACGAACGCCAAATGGTATCCATGTCAACTGATGCGAATGCCGATGACAACGAAGCTGAGGTATGGAAAACACCCCTGTTCGTTCTATATGCCAAGCTACGCGTCTAGCCTCCATTTTTAAGCCACCTGTTGCCTCAGTTCTTGATATTTGTGGATATATATAGAGATAGTGCGGGTTCGGTGACTAGATTCGTTGATATCTAGCAAAGCTGACGAGGTTTTCTAGATCCTAGGTACAAATCTTCGCGCGAGTTGTCTTCGCGTTATAGATGAGGTTAATCAATTTGAGTGAGTCTTTTCTATATTCGAATAAGTCCATTTAAGGTGTTCGTAGTAATAATGACTGCGCAGGGAGTGTATGAGGGAGAATCCGCATGAGATAGATGGGAATATTGAGCTGGGCTTTTTCAAGTCGGAGTTGAACTCGGAGCTGAGTAGACTTGATAAAGTAAGCTCTTTTCTCTTTTGTCTGTTTTCCTTGGGAGAAGGGGTTAGGGGGAAAGGAAAGTGCTGCTTGTTATTCCGGCGGTTTTGATCTTTCGGCATAGGATTACTGTTCTGTTTGAGAACTGCTAAGTCGTTACTATACGGACAATGGAGTGCACACTCATTTCCGCCTTTGAAGCTGGATGCTTAGGTAGATGCTTTGAGGCGGAATTCCTCACTGACTGGATTTCCTCAGCTCGCGAAACAAGACCCAACATTTCGGACCAACATTAATCATCTCAGAGCCAGCAATCATGTGTTTGATGAAGCTGTCTGGTCTATTGCAAAAACCTGTCAGGGTGTGACCGCTATTAGAAAGCTGAATATCAAGAAGCACCGCCAGGCTAAGCATGACTGTAGCGCGAATATAAGTCGACAGGCAGAGTCCCATACAAGAACGGATATCATTGCCCAGAACGGAGCGGAGTGGATCAAAGTTTGTATGGTAACCACCAAGCGGATGCTATGGGATTTAGTAAGTCTGCCAGAAGTCAAAGTCATATTTGGAGATCAAACCTAGCATCTAACTGCATGAAACGCAAAGCATCCTCCCTAGAGAGAGGCAAGATACTGACTGCGATACTGTCAGACAAAATTGGGCTACGGTGGCTTCCAGGGGGAGGAAAGTGATGAGGGCAGTGACTTCGAGCAAGAGGACGAACAGTCAAGGGAGGATGAATTACTAGATTTAGTTCTCGTGAAACAAGTGAAGGAGCTGATAGAAATTTCCCGGTCCAAAGTTGAGTTTCGCCGTCCGACTATCCGCCTTCTGCTGCCCAGAATTCAAGAAAGCCAAGCCCCGGCATATGTTGCACACGTCTTGAAAACAATAAGAAGCCTAGGTAAGTTTTTCTGAATTGAATACCTACGATTATATTTCCCTGCAATGTCAGCCAGTGGTATGAGATGTGTCGACTATTGCGATCCAAACATATCTCCGTTGTGGGAAAATGCTTGTCATAGTGCAAGTTGAAGTTATGATTTGAAGAGCTTGAGTCTTGGATCTCTCCAAAAAGGACTCGTCCATCTTGATTATTTTGTCAACCGCTAATGGTTCGATACTTCTAGGGGTTATTGTTCACACAAAAGACAATCTTCCAGCTTCGCCCGTAATGACAAAAGATATTGCCCTAAAGATGGCACCTAACAGATTCGGCACATTTACACATATCCTGAATATGGACTGCACTCTACTCATATCTTTCTGTAGTGATATTTCACATGGAGGAGTCGAGATTCAGGAATGGTACGCTTGATTTTCAAACTTCTAGTGTTCTTCTAGCCAGATAAAATGACTTGGAGTTTTAAGAATCCTTGATTCTGGTGACAACATGCTTCTCTACATCCTTTGCTGACGTACATCTATAGGCACAGCACTTCGACGAAAAATCACATCAAAGTCGAGCTGGAAGAGCCACTCCTTGCTAACAAAATATGGCGAGCGCTCAAGGATCATCCTTTAGTGTGCACGCGAGAAGCTTTTGACAAGCTCAAAGAGGTAGTAACCATAATCGGGACAGCTTCAGAGAAAAGAAGAGCAGTTTTGATGTTCGAGCCCGACGGTCCAGACATGACGCCGGACCAGAGAAGGAAGGAATTGCAAGAGCTATCTAATTACATTATTCCATCCACATGGAAGCTTCCAATCGTGGTAAACGACGAAAACCATGCAGCTGCGTTGAGAGCATCGCTCCCAGCCACGGTATTTGACAAGATCGAGGAGGATCTGACCGAGATGAGCGCCACGACGTGGTCAACAATATGTTATGGATGGAACGCTGAGATCACGACATTGAGCTCGAATAAGGAGGCGCTAAATAAGGTCCGGCGGTCCATTGCGAATCATCGTGGTGATGATGATTCGATTATCGGGCCTGAGGTGTGGACATTTGCGCCTGCGAGGAATCTAGTAGGGGACTTTTATGTTAAAGATCGGTCTCTCGTTCCAGATTCATGGAATTCTAAGGCAAAGTAGAGGTCGTGTGAGAATCTAGACTAAGAATCATGCGAAACTACAATCAACCGCGTTTGTCAAGCTATTTAGATTTAAACTTCTGGTACTTGTGTTATGTTGAGCTCTTGTAACTAGATATCAGAGTGTTCTCTGGTAGTTCTAATGAATTTGAATCTAACCGTGAAACGAACAACGTATTTCGTGTCAGCATCTATTAATTAGTATTACAGGCATTAATCACATAGCTTTAACGCTAATGCTAATATGGCTAGCGTGATCACCATCCAACAAGTAAGCTCACTATCTCTCTGATTTGAGATGGGGTACAACTCCACAGATATACCAGTCGAAAACTTACTCGTCGTGAACCAATCTCGGCGTGGCCCTATTTGAGTCTCTTAACTAGGCACACAAACTTATCATGCAGAGTTTTGAATATCTAAGCCTTCCAGGCCAAAATAATCATATCAGGCTGCTTGATCTTCTTCCAGGCAACTTTGAAGATTCGATTACAATTCGGATCCGCAATGTCACTCTGGCAATACCCAATGAACTTGAGTCGAAGCGGATGGATTTGGACCAGTTGAAAGAATCGCTCCCGTCAGGCTGGCGAGCATATGAGACCATCGAAGGGAAGTTCATATTTGTAGATGAAGGTAATGGGGAGCCCCATTGGATTCATCCCAATGCAGATATCGACAGGTCATTATATGAGCTCCCAGCCTTTTCTCCTCGTGTGGCAACTCCATCATACGAAGCTCTGTCGTACACATGGGGGTCGTTGGACCGCCCACAGAAGATTCTAGTCGAAAACGACGATACGCTAAATGCTGCAATGAGTGAGCTTTTCATTTATTCAAACCTGGACGAGGCATTGCGTTACCTGCGATATACTGATGCTATCCGCACACTTTGGGTCGATGCAATTTGTATCAACCAGAAAGATGAGCAGGAGCGGAATGAAAAAGTGGTCAAAATGGCGGATATATATTCCTATGCTAGTCGAGTCATCGTCTGGCTAGGCTCTACTTTTGCAAACAGTCAAGAAGCTTTCTCTGTGTTGTCACATACGGGAAAGCAATGCGAATTCAGTAGTACGTTTGAAGTACTTGGACACCCAGATGCGACTGAAAAAGATTGGCATTCAAGTATGACAGAATTGCCCTACACGGAGGATGATTGCTTCGCTATAGCTGAGCTACTTGAACGCCCTTGGTTCTCGCGGCTCTGGGTTGTTCAAGACGTCCAGTTGGCCAATTTGCAAGCAGTGATAAAATGCGGGAAGGATGAGATGCTCTGGAACGAGTTCAGCAGAGCACTTCACTGTTTGGGCCAGAATAAGAATATTTTACCTGTTCTCAAGTCGCTAATTAAGGCACAGTTATTCCTTCTCATCCCTAATACTGACCTGACCTTCCCAAACCTGATCTACCAACACTGGGGGAAGCTCTGTTCAGATGGTAGAGATAGAATATATGGACTGCTTGGACTGGCGCCAGTAGAACTACGACAAATGATAAAATTACAGTACTCGGAGTCACCGGGCGTTGTTTTTCGGGATGCATTCCTAGCATGCGTTCAATACTATCAACGATTGGAATTTCTTCAATTTTGTTACTTGATGAATCACAGAGCTGGTATTCCAACCTGGGTGCCAGAATTATCGAGTGAAAAGCCAGACTTGAGTCACCTTGAACACCAATTCTCTGCTGGCTATAGTCAGGCATTCATCACGATACAAGCCCCAAATATGCTAGAGGTTTCCGGGATTGAATGCCATACCGTTAAGTCTCTCAGCTCACTGGCACCGAAAGAGTCAAATTTAGTTCTTGAGCATATCAGATACTATGCTCCCAAGCTGATGGCTGAGGTACAAGGCAAAAGTTCAAATTCGGTTTTGGAAATATTGGCTAGAACACTTGCAGTCGATGGCCTAAGCGACCGTTTTCTCGGTAGAGATTATCCTACTCTAGAGCGCTGGATGTCGGACGTAGAACGCAGTATCCTTGATTTTCAAGATTTTCTACCTGAAACTCTTGCTTACTTCAATGAGTGGTGTGTGGTGAATCTGGCTGGTAGGCCGTTCTTCATTACTGAAGATGGAACTCTTGGGCTAGGCCCACCAGAGACAGAACCAGGTGAATGGCCATCTTCATACATATCGTAAGTGCTTAACTTACCATCCTCTAGGCGACATTATATGTGTTATCTTAGGTACAGAATCACCAATGGTATTGCGTCCAGACGGTAAATCATACCAGGTCGTTGGCCAATGCTTTGTCACTAGCCTATCAGACGCCACAGCAATTCTAGGGCCGCTCCCAAAACCGTGGCAAGTGGTGTGCACTAATTATATCGGCAAAGGAATGCATCGTTTCTGCTATTTCAACACCTCCACAGCTGAGTATTCATTTGAAGATCCGCGCTTCGAAGAACGCTTGGATGATTGGGAATCAGTACCTGCAAGGCACAGATGCCTGTCAACTACCATATTTAGAAACCGAATCACTGGGCGGGTAATAAATTCGGATCCGAGATTTGAACTGGAGAATTTGAAGACTAGAGGTGTGGAATTAAGATCATTCGCGCTAACTTGAAATTACTAAGAATACGTGAAAGCTCTGATATTGGGTAGCTAATCTATAAATTGTATTATTAAATTTCCTCTGAGATCGAGATTGCTATCGTGACTATTTTATCCGTTTTTATCTACTTATACCATCCCAACTGGCTCGGCCGGCTGCGTGCTGTAGCTATTCTCAAAAATCCCGAAGCGCTTTCTCCGTCCACTCCCACAATTGTTTAGCAAACGTCTCACTTTTCGCAATCTCATCTAGTTGATCGTTACTCAAGACACCCACCGGCCTATAGAAAGCACCATTGATTAGCTCGGACTTTTTTGCACCAGCAGCTACCCAGAGCTGACTCATCCGTCCACGCTCCTCCGTCATTAAACGTATACCCATCAGAGCATTTAATCCATAAACAATAGCTTTATGTAAGTAACCCAAGCGGTTGACAAGGTCGGTTTTCACTACGCCCGGATGCACCGAAACTGATGTAATACTGGGGTATCGCCGCGCTAGCTCGGCAGCGTAAACTATATTTGCAAGTTTGCTTTGCCTATGTACCATGTTAGTGACTGCCAGGTAATTAAAGTGAAGAGCCGGTATACCCATAACGAATCCAACCCCCGAATGCCCCATCTTGAGTAGTTTTGATGGTGGAAAAGCTCACACCGTTTGCCGGATGACCTTTCCAACCATCGGAAGTTAAGCACACGATCCGGACATCGGAACTTGGAGATTTTGCAGTGGTGAGCATGAGGGGTAATAGTTCTTGAATAAGCATCGCATGTCCTAAGTGGTTGGTTGCAAACTGAATTTCATATCCATCCTTGCTCAGCGCAGGAGGGGATGCCATAATGCCCGCATTACACATCAACAAGTCCAATCGGCTGTGGCTGAACTTTCTCGCGGCAGCTTTGACAGATGCTAAAGAGCTGAGGTCCATCTCGATAAATGTGAGGCCTAGTGTTGGTTTTGTCGTCTTGATCTCGGCTATCAGTGACCCAGCAACCTCTTTATTCCTACCACTGAAATATATGTGTTCAGGGTCATGATGCGCGAGTGCCTTGACTGAAGCGGCTCCAAGTCCAGCAGTGCCTTGGGGTTCATTAGCTTCGCGGAGATCGATTAATTTATCTTCGAATACTTCTTACCACCCGTGATGAATATCACGCGTCCGGTCTGAGATGGTATATCGTTCTCTGGGACAAAATCCACGAAGCCTGACTGTGCACCCATACTCTCTATAGTTGGATTATTTTCGGTGGTGATGACTGAAGCGTTAAGACAGAGAAGAACAGATTTAACTCAAATTGACATTTCCAGGAAAACTATACTGATAGGAGACGGAACTATGCTTTAAATACTAAATTATAACATCGAAACCACTGATCAAGGTGGTACTAGTTTTAGGTTCTCTTTCTCCTGAAGCTTTAGCAAAATATTAGCGCGTAAGCATCTTGCACAGAAAGTGAGATCTGATTGGATCAAACAGCGATATAAAGTAATATCGATGAACTCGATAAATGCCAAGATAAAATGGATCGTCGAGAAGGATTCGCGGATCACTAGCGCATAAGCATCCTGCATAAGCGAGACTTTAGTGCATGTCGATAAGGTTGGGGCGAGGCCAAGCATTCATTATATTTCCCTTAGCCTCCGTCACCACCTTTGATTTATACACTACTCCTTTTCACAACTGTAACAAACAAAGAGTTGCCATCAAGTCTTTGACCCCAGTCATAAGCAGAGTGCAGATATAAGCAGAGTGCGGATATAAGCAGAGTGCAAGCATAAGCAGGTTGCTCAAGTAACGCGCTAGGCAGAGATAACTGGGGGTAGCCCTACTCAGGTGTCATTTGATCTTGAATTATTGCCAAGATGTTTGAGGATATTCAATTGGCACCGATGAAGCAGCTGAGAGAGGTAGAGTGCTGTCTCTTGATTGCATCTGGAGCAACGTCCCGCTAAGCAGATTCATAGGCTGTTGGCAAACAAGATGATTGGACTGGCTTGACAGATCCAGCTGCGAGGAGAAAGCTCCAGAATAGGCTGCATCAAAGAGCATGGCGTAAGTACTTTGGAATTGAGAATCTTCTGCTTTGGGTGTAGAGTTCATGTGTACAACTGCCCCCCTTCTGCTTGCTCAAGATACTACTCCGTATCCCCCATTACATGTTTCTAACCAGCCAGGCTCAATGCTGGCTATGGATTTTATCACTTATCATCTCTTTGGCATGCTTTTATGAAAAACACCCGTATACTAAAGACGGTACAGGACGTCGGAAAGGTAGTCGGCCAATAACAACAATTACAGCTGCAGGTCGTTCTGATGGGAAAAGTTGTGGGATATACGAGGAGGACAAATTCATCTCAAATTTGGATATACTATTACGAACTAATACTCATTTACTTCATTCGTCGAAGGAGCCCAATGTGTCACCACCCCCATCAGACCGCAGCTTTAGAGAGCCTGCCTCCACTAATACTCTGCACGCTAGCATAGAACAGAGAAGGGCGAATCATGATAAACAGATCGCCCCTATATTACAGTACCTAAACTCAGCATATAAATCTGCTTCACCTCCACAGGTCATTTTCCCTCTCGCACCCGATCACCATCTTATCACACTAGTGCAATATAATGTTCTTCGAGCTACGATCACAAACATGGCAATCCTCAACATCCTCCATACAATACCTTCCGAATGCGCAATCGCGCTGACTCTAGGTCCATCCTACGACCCTCCAGATACAATCCCGCCATCACTTTATCCTACACCCACTCAACTCGCCATTCCCCATGATGCATGGATCGATAGCTTCCCATCCGCGCAGATGAGAGATAATCTCATCTTGAACAGAGGTAACTATGATCCCGACGAGTTATGTTTTGACACCTCCGGTGGATTGTGGGAAGGCTTTGACGTTGTGGATGTTCGAGGTATGATGATTTGGGGAGAGCCGTGGATGGAGGAGGGATGGGAGATTACCCAAGGATTCGTAGACAAATGGGCCTGGATCCTAAAAGGGTGTAATAAAATGGTTGAGATCAGTAATAAATGGAGGGAACAGAGGGGTGAGGAGAGGTTAATTGTGGAAATTTAAGAGAGGGATTACCATCACTGTAGTGTGCTTTTTCCTTTGAAGCCTCTGGTTTATACATTGTTTTCCTGATATGACCTGTTGCGATAATATATATGTAGGATGAGCTTTTGAATCGATTAATGAATTAGCAGTAACAAATTTCATTCGCCACTGTTCGCGTTTGAAATGCTGAATAGTTGTTCAACCATAGAACCCACCCTCATATTCAGCAGTTTGAATCGCAAGCCGTGTTTTAATGAGGCAAGCGAGGTGTTCACGTTCATGCCGACCAAACTCTGATGTCATAACTTTAGATTTCATTCAAGCAGTACGACAAAGTTGTTCGGGACCATGATATCATATGACCAGTTGTTTTAATACTAAAACACGCTCCTGTAGACAAAAAACATACTGATACATTGGGATTACCTCTGGTTGGCCTGCCTGTATTCTACCTAAGGTAAATCCATTTTATAGTAGAACAACAGATGTCGCAAAGGCTAAAATGGATAAGAGAAGACGGCCGTGTGTGGGTGCTAAACTGGAAATTGTATCAAGAGGCTGCGGGAGAGGAAATTAAGAGGTTGCGGGCAAGCTATCCTTCACGTTCTGCTGGAGGATCTTCTCAATATTAAAGACAGTAACAAGAAGGAAATCCAAATCTCGGTGTGATTTGAATTGACAGGAATACAATCTGAAGCTCGACCGAAAACGACGCCAGGTGCAAAAGACTAAGGAAGCGCTAAGAAGCAAATGGTAAGCTCTACACCACACCTGAGAGGCACTCAAAAAGCGAACTGATATGCAAACATCCGCGATCAGTGAATTGAAGGGTTTTGTTTGTGCAAGAGAAAATACAGCTGAAACTGCACACAAGGTACAGGCTCAATAATATGTAGCAACATAATTGGCCAACAACGAAGGTGTTGCTATGTAGATGCGCCAGCAATATCTGAATGAGACTCTACATAAAGTCCGAAAACAATATGAGGAGAGAATCAGCCAATTGGAAGGTCAATGGTATGGAGTGCTCCAGGGGTTGTCGATAGAGCACCGTGCGCCATTGACCCAGTAGGCTAACCTAGAGAAAGAAGGTATCAAAGCTGAGGGCAATGAAGCTTTAAAAACACGTCCGCACAATGGGAAATGGAAATTTATAGCTTGAGAGACGCCCAAAGAAAAGGGGCATGGGAGGCATTCGAAAGAGGATGGATCGTAATGGAGGAGGAATACAAAAAAAACGAGAAATGAAGAGGATTAAGTTGATTAGGAGTTTGACTCGGAAATGAGTTGGTGCTACGTCTTCGTTCTCTAAGGGGAACATATGAGTAGAAGAGTAGCTTGAGTAACGAGTGAACCCATTATGTAAGGTGTCTTGGTATGAATGAAATAGTATCGCAAACCAGAATCAAGGTATGGCATTTCAGAACTAGTCGTAAAATTCCAATTGGTGAATTGTGCCAATCTAGCTAATACAAGGCTCCTCCTCCTCGTATATCTTAATCCTATAGTTATAAATAGAAATAGCACACTGAAGGACGTTTCATGGCTCACCTATACGATCAGTTCAGGCTTCTTAACCTGAACTTTTACTTTGATCACGCCTTTTCAAGCCCTCGAGAGTAGCAGGAAGACTACGAGGCGTTTTTATCTCCCAGTCTCTACAAGCCTTTGCGAAGTTATTAAATAACTGCTCCGGCTTTGAAGAAAAAAAGGATATGAATGACTACATCAATGTTCCAGAGCAAGATCGCTGTTTGTAGATGCCATCATATAGGAATTTACGAGAGAGGAGGGAAGTACAGTCTTTTATCATAATATGTCAGAGCTGAGTCTCGACTTGGATTTGTTGTGGCGCAGGATTTGATGTGTTAGAAGTACTAGTAACTCCTTCGGAGGAAATGGCTTCAGATAGATCGCTGAGGGAAAACTTGTTGCAATTACATAGGATTTTACGCGGTTTTAGAGCTTACCAAAAGTCTGACACGGAGTGTTGGTCTGACATGAGATGGTCGTCACTTCTCACATTTCTCTCATCCCACCTCCTATTTAAGCGAGTCCTCAATGGCTGCAAGGTTCTCAATCCCGCCACGCATCAGCCACGATACTTTAGGCTGACTTGGTTCCTACAGCGAATTTCTACCGAGTATCCGTGCACTCATTGGCTAAAGAACTCTTCCGCTTGGGTTGGCACCGCTCCTTTGATGACGAAACTAGGCTCAGGTAATTCCCAATGTCGTTGGTTTCGATTTACAACACTCACCAAGGATTGTGCGCACCTGTAATAATTAGACGTGTAGACTCCTCCTCCTTTAGGAAGAGGGCCATATTCCACCCGCAATAGCGAACAGCATCTGCCTGCCCAGATGAAAGGAATGAGTATAGTCATAAGGTGAAATCTAGTTGCCTTCGTTGGTTCTCCCTAGAGTTTATCTAAGGTTTATAAGGAAAGAGAAGCTACTTCTCCTGACAATTTGGAATAATATTCTATCTACATTTACTAACAATACTATTAATGACATATTACTAGCTGTTCATTTCACTCACTTTACATTTTATTTGTATCACGATGGTTTCCTCTCTAACATTCTTTGCGATATTATCTTTAGCATTTAATGCGCTCGCAGAACCCATTCCAATCATCACAAGCACTGAGTCTCAGAAGCACCATCCGACCGGTGTTAATCATGTCGGTGCTGATAAGGCAAAAGAGACCAAAGCCCCAGAAGCTGGTTTAAATGCTGAAGGGGGTAATGGAATCTCTTCACCTCCTCATCTTCTCACAATCACGGTAAGCCACTCATCCGATCTCCACTCAGATTAATGAAAACTTGTCGGAACACGCTCCCAATTCTTTTACTATTCTTCTTAATAGCAATGGCTAACATGTATACTGGATAGGTTATCAACTCTCATACCAAAGCTATCACCACAGAACACTCCCGTGAACCATCAGCTCCTAGCGCAGTTTCCGGAGACATTGAACCTGGTACTCTCGCCGCTGGTTCCACGGCTACATTTGCTGTTCCAACTGGTTGGATCGGTAATGTAGCGATGAATGAAGCTGGCTCTGAGATCACTGGCGACGACACCCTTATCGAAGCCAACTTTGTTGTCCCAGCCTCGGGTGGTTATAAAATCGCAGTTGCCGATGTTGATATCAGCTATGTGTAAATTTCCCCCCTGGCGCAAATGACCAAAGCTTTATACTCACTAACTGCGCGATGATTTTAGCAACGGTTTCTCACTCCCTGCAACCTGCTCTTGTGGCGGTAAAGTTGTAAGTGGCTGTAACAAGGCCTTGTTCGAACTTAACACCTGCTCTGTAAGATCCATCCACAACATCCAAACGAAAATTTCAAGATACACTCACTTACCACTCAGTATAGACCCCCAACGAAAGTAAAGAATGCAAGAACCCTATTCGTAGCGATATGAGTGCTACAGGCGCTGCGGAGTTCTTTAAGCCTTGCGAAGGTGCGGCATGGACTTATGTTAACGATGGAGGTGCTGATGCATGGGGCTTTTGCCAAAGCGGTCAGATCAGTTGCTGTGTTGGCACTAAGTGTCCTAAGAACCCTAGGCAGCCGAATTAAGGATCTGTTGTGCCCCTAGGGTAGTTTGAAATTTCAGGCATCGGCGGGGGATTGTTGTTATCGTTTTGTTTAGATTGTAAATATTCTTTGTTGTAAGATATCACGACCATGATTGGGGCTTCATTACTACGGTTTCATGTATTTTAGCGGGGGCGTTTTCGTTCAAATATATTCTTTCCTTGTATGCTATTGATCTGTTCCGATCTTGAGTTCAACTTCCAAGTTTAATATTCGCTATACCACCTGCGCCTGAACTCGAGGGTATGTTGTAAGTGATCATTTAGGAACATCAAAATAATCAACAGCGTCATGTTAGTGCACAGATGCGAGAATTGACAAGAGTTTGGATGGATTTTGGCGTGAGTACACTGGCTTGAAAAATCAAGTTTGGAAGCATTTCCTATCAGTGATGCCTGATGCTAATCATGATATTATCTGATCACCCTGTACAATGTACTGTGGTCCAATTTACACTTCGTATACCTTGATTCGTTTCGCTTGGTACTGGAGGAGTTAGGCCCAGGCAATCTGTACCATGACATGAAACTCCAGGAACTCATTTCTTCGAGTTCTACAGAGTATCCGGAAAGTCCAACATACATCATCTCATATCATATCCCACCTTGTTATTCCCAACATTGCGCACGCTAGAAACTTGCTTCCCGGGCATGATTTCAGACTTTTTAAGATACGGACCAGGCTCTCATAACTGAAACGCTGGGTTGACCATTGACAACATCTGATTATCATCTTATCTTTTGATGTAGATTTTGAAGCAGTTGCCAACAGCGCTCGCGAAAATAGTCTAGAAAACACGGTTCAGAAGTGAAGGAGATATCTTCCTATCGACGGGATAAAGCACTTTCAGATTTCCGAATAATTCTTATTCGGATGTAATGCTTTGTGTTCACCATATTTCTGAAATGGAATATAGACGAAGAAGAATTGCCAGAATCCAGAAATATGGACGCTCGAAGTAGTGGGTTCTGTTCTGCATATCTATCATCGGTGGCGAGATTGGCTAACTGGAGACATTGAAAATAATGATGTCTTTTACCTGCTTTTCCAAAATTTGTACCTCTTGAAGAAAATTGAATTACCGTCGCCCCATACCGAAGATAACATGGGTGTACTTCGAAAGTCAAGATACAAGTTTCAACTTGTCCCATTGATAACTTATAATCTTTAACTAAGATTGTATCGATAATCTTGATATGTACACTTCCACACAGTGCTTGAGCATATAGAAACCGATGTAATTGATGACAGACCGAGATTCATCTAGAGACTTTATTAAAAGAAGTAGTGGACATCTTTCAAATCCAATGTTGAACACTAGGCCGCAGGATCTTTTTCCGACACTACTCATTGATCCACGCCTAAAATATCGTTCCATAAGACTTACATTGTTATGCTCCAAGTCAAAATTCTATTAAGTATTATATAGAATTTTCTGACACTTAACTTTGTGACTGATTCACGCCTCCCACTTCCACTATCTGGCTTAAAATCTTCTTTAAAACGAGACTCAACTGATAACTTTAGCTTCTAACCCCCCCTTTAAGAACTCTGCGATTGCGAATTGTGCGTTCACTCATCGAGGCTACCAAAAGGTGGTACAATTTGGCTTACACCTCAGCTAATGATCCACACGCTAAAAAGTAGTCAGCACTTTGAGAATAAATGCATCCTCCAATCAGGAAAACTAATATTATTCTTCGCCACTATCAAATTCTCTGTTGGAGATCCAAGGATACCCATTGAAAATGTGGCCACAGCAAAGTGTCTGCTGCACTGGTAAGACGCCACTGTTTTGAAGGCAAAAATTCCAGAATTGGAGTCTTGGTGCCAAACACTTGGATTCTGCCAAATGCTTGGATTCAAGGATTGCGGCCGCCAAGCCGTGCACGCGTTCATCAGCCCAGCCCGCCCAGCGAAAAGTGGAACAAAATTAAGCAGCTTGGATTAAGGCAAGTTCGGACACTCTCTCTCATTCGAATATTGATTAGAATGAGTTAATACTGGTCTTGTCGTTAAAATATAAGTGGAATTTATTGCACTTTGCCAGCAATAAACAACTATGTTTTGCCACATATCTAAGGCCAATTGAGTACATGTACTTACCCTAGCACATGTCATCTGCTGGTAAGCCGCCAATATTTACCAAGTGAATCCTATGTCTTCCTATATATTGGCATTGTCCTTGCACTATCTATGCTTGCGTGACTGTCATGATTGGTCAGCTTTCTTTTGTCTTCTCTCTGATCATTGGACTGGAAAGAGCATGAGAATTTCAATGACTTAATCAAGAAAATACCTTGCCATTTACGCAAAGGTGACTGACTATTTAGAACACCAATACTTGGCAGTGGTGAAAGAAAAGTTGTGATTGAATTTTAACAGAATTCTATAGACGGTCTAAGAATGTACGCACAGGTAACTGTGTAGCTACCCTCATGGCCATGGTGGTCAAACATAAAAAATCCCATGATATGATAACTTGAGTACGCTACTTCTTTTGGTTATTATATTAACCAAGCCTTGGGCTTGTAAGCTGTACACGCCAAGTACTGCCCAGGCTGGAGCTCTGCCAATTTCCCCTCTCCATTAGAGTTCAAAATGAGATAATACTGAGCCCAGAGATCTTATCGTTGCAAATCTCCTTAATTGTACTATGAATTTTGCACCATAACTACTCAACACACAAAATAAAAATGTTACAACAGTGCACTGTACAGTACCAGTCTTCGCACCTTCAACGCCCACCTCTGCATATTTACAAGTGTTCAACACTACAAATATTGTCTACACATGTCTTCTCACTCCATGTCTATCGCTGCCTTGGGGATTAGGACCAAGTCTTTAAGTGCATCCTAGCTCATCTTGGGTGCTTGTAATCCCAATCAAAGATACTCCGTATCGTTCACGTATAGACTCGGGGCCAGTTCCAAGAAGCCCAGAGTCTTGATCATATTGACCTTCCTATTAAGAATAACTGGTCAAGGAATCAAAAGAACTAGAGATAGGAAGCGAGGGAAATTGTGATGGATGCCAAAGAAATGACCCACATCCCAAATCGTTGGGTTGGGCCTGATGTAATTAGCCCTACAAAGGTTATCAATGTACTGCAATTAGACGTCACAGTACGCATATGTATATGAATACATATATCCGCCCTCCTGCCTGTGTCCTCTCTCGGCTTAGAACCTATATTCTTGAATTGTACTACTGAACTAGGTCGTTGGTACAAGGCGAAAGTGTCGGCTTGCTTGAATTATTCTGCATCACAAGACCAAGACAGTTTCCAATAGCACATCATCGTCATGTCTGAGAAAGTAGCTACCGATCTGAAGCCTGTTGCTGGAGACTCTGACCAGCAACAAGTCTCAGAAGTATACACCGCGACCTCGGACAATGCTGCAGAAATTGTTAAATCGAAACATGACGGAAAATGGTACGCTTCACTTTTCGAAGCAGGTTCTGCTACACAGATTGTCATCGCTGCTATTTTGGCTATTGCTCTCGGTCTTGGGATTACTGCTGCTGTCGATGAAGTTCCAGTATCCGTCGTCAAGATTCTCGGTATTCCAGGTCAGCTTTGGCTTCGTTGCTTGAAGGCTGTCGGTATGTTAATTTCTGAGGAGAACCTACTAGTTGGTCATGCTGATAGGATCTAGTTATGCCCTTGATAATTACTGCTATGATCCTCGCCATGCAAAGATTGAGGGAGATGCACAAGACTGGGGGAAATGTTGCCAAGTGGGCTGTCATCTACTATATTGCGACAACTTTCATTGCAATCGCACACTCTACAGTGGTAGTCTCACAGGGGTGGGTCAAGCTCATGGACACAACTGTTAGCCAGGATGATCTCTATGAGCAAGACCCAGATAAGGTAAAGGTCGATATCGCCGACACGGTCGTCGAACTCTTTAACTCTTTCATCACAGACAATTTTGCTGCATCTGTTGTAAACAATACTCTGCTCGCTGTACTCATTGCTTCAATTGTCCTTGGATATTTGATCAAGCCCAACTCATCTCTCATCCGTGCTGTCGAAGAAGTCGAGAAGATTGTGACCAAGATCATCTCCTTCCTCGTCAAGATTGCTCCCATCGGTGTCTTCTTCTTGATATTGCCGAACTTGTTCAAGTTGGATATCAATGCCGTTGGGAAGAGCCTTGGTGTTTTGATCGGTAAGCTTGCCAATCACTTACTCTGCTCGATCTGGGACTAATTCAGTATTTAGGGGCGTCGGTCGCATCAATGCTATTCCACCTTTGGGTTGTCTATCCTATCCTCTACTTCGCCATTGTCCGCAAAAATCCATACACATTTTGGGCGAAATGTAGTCAAGCCTGGATAACTGCCTGGGGTACCGCCTCTTCAGCAGCTACTCTCCCCATGACAATAAAGTGTTGCCGTGCTCGTGGTCTCCCAGACACTGCTATAAACTTCATGGTCCCTCTTGGTTGTTTGGTCAACATGGATGGGTAAGTTCATCATCATTCAACAATCTTAAATATTTTCACCATGCTAATCATGACTACAGAACTGCTATCTACTTTCCAGTCGTTGTTGTTTTCCTTGCTGCTACCCAAGGCATTACAATCACGCCCGTAAATTATATTGTTGTCATCTTGCTGGCTACTTTGGCATCAATTGGCACGACCCCAATCCCATCTTCTTCTCTAGTCCTCACTATCATGATCGCTGAGGCTATCAATGTAAGCTGTCCACCCCCTTTTTTTCTCTACTCTATCTCTTCAACTGAACCGGAAATAACACATGAAACACCAGGTACCAATTACGGAGATGTACGCCGTTGTTGTTGCAATTGACTGGTTTATCGATCGTTTCCGTACTGCAGTCAACGTCAGCGGTGATTTATTTGCCGTTGCTATCGTGACTAAGATCACTGGTATTACAGATCCGGTAGATATGGTTGCTGAAGAAGACCCACATGACTCTTTGAGAGAAGAGAATAGCCGAGTTTGATATGAGTAAGGACAGAACTCTTATAAAACGTAGAATCGTTTTGTTTATACTTTAAAAGACTTATATAGTAAAGTAGAAAGTTGCATAAACCTGATCTTGATCTCTCCGAGGGAGCGTTTACAATAATAGTGCGTATCAAAAATGTCTGACGATATGATTAACATGATTATGCGACCTCCTTTTGTTATTTTTAAAAATAAAGGTTCCCAGCACTACTCCCTTCTGCTTCATAATTAGATGAGTAATGATCTGAAGTAGGTTGGCTATACGTTCAAGTCGAGGTTGACCCACTTTGAGGCACCATATTTTCAATTTAAGATCGCAAAGTCGATTTCTGTCTCGTTTGTTATACTTCTGAAACAGTCGATCAAGTTGGAAAAAGATCTTCCGCAGCAGCCTGCATTAAAGCTCGAAAGCTCTCTAGTCCTCTACTAAAATTAGTAATATTCAAGCGTAATAAACAAGTGTGCTTTAATAGAGCGTCTGATTTATAAGATAAGGAGCTGACAAATGTCTTCATTGTTTATAAGCATCCATCACGTGTTACCAGATCTTCAATATTCTACTGGGTAAAACGTTACGCAATACTCCTCTAATTATCCTCCTTATAATAATTATTTTATGAAGCAATTGGTACAGGAAGTCATCTTCAACTTGAAAAAATGCCATCTGAATGGCAAATCCGTCCCTCCCCAGCCAAGCCATGGCGCTCCCCTACGGCGCTAGAGAATCTTTCTCTCAATACTGACGTTCCGAAACCTACTTCTATTCCTCCAGGCTCTGTTCTCGTGCGTCTCATATAACCGTTATGACAGCTCCCCTGTTGAAGCTGACATGAGATCAGGTGCGAATGAGGGCTGCGGCGATCAATGCGAGAGATGTTATGGTTATTGCACATGATCCCATCTACCCAGTGAAAAACGTTGACTGGCTGGTGCCATGTGCTGATGGTACTGGTGAGGTTGAGGCCGTTGGGGAGGGTAGTATGTATCCTACTGGCAGGCGAAGGGTTGGATTGTTACTAATCGCTGCAGGTGTCTGGGAAGTGGGCGACCGCGTCCTTATTATTCCTTTTGATCCAAAGTCTGACGATTCAGGGGAATTGGCCACTATGGAAAGCTGGGGTGGAAAGGGCGCTGGTGATGTTCAAGGAACGTTGAGACAATATGGCGTGCTTGTGAGTTCGCTCCAAGAAGAAGCTCATAATGAATGATGTATTGACATCAATAAATAGGATGACAAGGAGATTCTAAAGGCACCTGATCATCTCAATTTCGAAGAATTGGCTGGACTTCTTGCTGCGGGAGGGACTGCTGCGAATGCACTATTCTTCGGTCCGAAAAAAGTAGGAAAGGGCATGACAGTTCTTACTCAGGGCACTGGTGGCGTGAGTTGTTTTGCAATCCAAGTAAGTCTTGGCCAGCCAGCAACATTGAAAAGTAGTGACAACCGTAACACAGCTTGCAGCTGCAGCAGGAGCAACTGTTATCGCAACATCATCCTCTGACGCCAAATTAACCCTCGCAAGAAAATTAGGCGCAACACACACAATCAACTATGCTGAGTCTCCCAACTGGGAGAACGTGGTACTCCAATTAACAGCTGGGAAGGGTGTTGATCATGTTGTGGAGATAGCAGGCTCCAGCACCATGGAGCAGAGCCTCGCTTGTACAAAGCGGGGTGGTCTAGTATCTCTGGTAGGGTTTCTGACTGAAAGCAAAGCTGTGGATCTAATTCCATCTATTTTATTTGGAGGCAAAACCTGTTAGTTGTACTTCATACTTATTCGCATAAAGCTATGCTAATAGTTAATAGTGAGAGGCATATTTGGGTTTAGGAAAGAGCACTTAGAAGCAGCTGTTGAGCTCTTCGAAACAAATAAGCTTCGACCTATGATTGGAAAGGCGTTTAGTTGGGAAAACGCAGTAGAGGCTTTCAGAGTATCAATGGGCCACTCAATTGTTGGAAAGGTGGTGATTCGTATTTGACATTTGAAAAGTGATTGAGTGTCCAATCTTTGTCAGGCTTTAGTTATAAGCTTATGCTATACCATGATCATAACTTAGTTCATCTAAAAATTCGAAATACCGAAGATTCTCCATATGGATCGTAACCTGCGAAGATAAAGTCGGTACTGCACTTGGCTGCTATACCTTTGTTCTCCCAAAATTGTCCTTTGACGAAGAAACTTGGAACAGAAGATTGGAATGATGAATTTCATTTATCGCTGGAGTTTGAGCGTTTGACCACATAATGTGGCCATGGAAATGAAAATCAGCCTCGAGATTGAAAATTCTGATCTGCTTCAGTAATTTTCGTGAGATTGTCTTCCGTGGCGTTATAATCTCCTAGTCTCCTCCTTGCAATAAGGATGCTATTCGAAACTCCAGATGACACTAGTAAATTAAAGGGGTAGAAAAAACGTGATACCCACAGGCCTGATCTGAAAGCTGAGATTTCAAGCTACTCAAGCATCCGTCACGTCCCGAACCCGTTGCAAATCCAGTTTCTTGCCACCATATTCCGCAACGCTCTCAATAACCTTGTGTATAGCCTCAACCTCCTCAGCTTCGAGACCGACTCTCAAGCAAGCCCTTGAGTGCCAATACGTTGGCCCGCCGTATAGATTCTGCGTCATGATAGCCGGTAGAACAACCAGTTCCGTCTCTTGCATGCTCAATATTCGATGATCGGAGAGGAAGAGACCGTAAGAGACGTTCTTGGAGATCCATGCTTATTGTTGGTCAATATGGTGTTAGCGGTTTTAGTGGGGCAACTCACGAATATCCCGATGGGCTTCTAGTGTAGCCGCATGTCCGCTTTTCTCACTTTTATATAGAACTTTCATAACGTTCGCTGCGCGCTCTGATGTTTCCGGGCCGATCTGCCAATCCTCTCTTCAGATATGGTGTCAGTTCCAGATACTGGTTGAATGCTCGGGATTGATCCTCACCGCGAGGAAGAAAAGTCCTTGTCTTCCGGCTTTTCCACTTCATTGATTGAGGTAACGGCTTCGATAACGACGGGTATTCCATTGATAATGATACACTTGACCAAAGCCTCTCTCAAACGGCGGACCAAAGCTTGACGAGCAGCGGAAGTCTGGTATTTAGGCTGAGCGACCAAATGCTCATACAGTCGGCCAGCGAGCTTCTGCTGTCCACTGCCGATAAAGGATGCAATCTATTGAGAAGAAGAAAGCAAGATCAGATCAGCTCCCAAATCTTCAATTGGAAGATGTAGAGAGGTTAGAAGAGGACATATAGTTACCACCGTCAAATACCAGCCATGTTCACGAAAACGCGAGGGGAGGTTGGCTTCGGCCTCGTTAAACAGCTTTGTCACTGACTCTGGCTGCTTCGCAGCAACAGCAGTTGAAGAATTGCGATTGCCCATTGCGAATGATTTAGGTGTGTTAGAGTATATTGCTTTCGAACAAATTGTATGGCGTTGCAAGGTGGGAGTGAATTGCTGAACCATGGCCCTACAATAAATATTAGAGGCAGCATTTATTTGCGTTGGCGTTGCATAGCGAGATCGGCATTGGAGAATGCAGCGACGCGCCACGATTCCAGGCAATCTTCCCATAGTGAGAGACGACATGGTATGGTGTGATGTGATGATGGAAGAAATTCCCAAGAAGTGCACAACGACTTAGAGTGCGGAGAACACCGAGAATATATTTCTCTGATGTGTCTCAGCTCTTTCGAAGAACGATTCTTTTGGGTCAGGCTGAGCTTGTTACAAGGCGAGTAAAGCAGCGAGATAGTTTGTAAACGTGAATCTGTCTTAATTAGCTTAATATATAGCCGATTAAAGTGGTTTTTAAGAAAAGAATACATTTGGTAATGATGCAGGTCAAGATACAAGAGCCTTTATGTCAATGCCCTCTCAAGCCACAGCAATATTTAAGATGTATCTAGTCGGTCATATAAGGCTTTTGCTATTGTTTGGATCAATCCTGAATCTTACTATAGAGTAATCTCGCCTTCATCTATACTATAGGAAATGAAATGCAATGTGAACAACAATGAAGTTACTTTAGTCAAGATACATTTTGGCGAATCCCCAATATTTGAATAGAAAAGGAAAAGAAGCAATAGAGGCTTCTTGGCTATCTGTTGAATTTTGTTCTGCTTTTTATTGCAGAAATCAATGGCTCTCGATTATATCACAAAAGTCTAGGCACAAACGAGGCTGCGCACGCCCGACCGTAGTACATAATAAGGAGATTCTAAAAGCACCTGATCATCTCAATTCGAAAAATTGGCTGGACTTCTCGCCGCGGGAGGGACTGCTGCGAATGCACTGTTCTTCAGTCCGAAAAATTGTTAACACTGTCACTCGTTACCAAAACAACTAGGAACCTGCGGGTCGTAACATGGGTAAACGCTCGAGGCTGTGTCAATCAACACAGCCTTCATTGTTAACAAATCATCAATCAAGCCATGCATAACTTCCGCACGTGCACTTTCTCCACCCTCTCTAGCACTTTACAAACCCTTCTTTCTTTGGGCTGTTTCGCAACTTCATCGTGCTCATTTTCTCAAACCCTATCGCGCGATTCATGGCCGGTACTTATGCTAGTTTTGATATCCCATCAAATAGTGCTTTGCAGCTCGAACATTAAGCCTTGCTGTCATGGAGGCTGCCGCTGCTATTTCCAGTCTTATTTTATTTTCAATTCAGTCGGCGAAGGTCATATATCAAGTGTTGCATACCATCAATGTAGGACATGATAAAGTCACTCAAGCTGTCGCAATCAAAGTCAACAAGCTGCGTTACGATCTTGAACGCTTTGAGAAATGCCCGGCGGGAAGAGATCAGAACAGCCCGGGGCTGAAAGAGCTGATGGAAAACTGCAGTACAACCTTAGAGGGAATGCGTGAAAAGTTGCAAAAGTTCCAGTTGATTTCAAGCGATAAACTTCCAATCAAGTTGTGGAAAAGCTTCAGATCAGCAACGAGCGATTCTGAGCTGAAGAAGTTCCAAGCAGATGTGGAGTCTTTTTCACTGCAGCTCTCAGCTCATCTAGGTATTTCGACAAAGTAAGGCCCATTAGCCTATCCCAGAGAAGACACATGTGCTGATATGACTCCATTAGTGAAAAGGTATTTGAAGTTGGCGACAGAGCCGATGAACACCATGCTACAATACTTCAAGAATTTACCAGTCTACATGCCAGGCTTGGGGAACTTAAAGGCACTGGAGTTGACTCAACAAGTCCTTCTCAGCGCTTTGAGATCCCAAACAACCAAACTTCCTACGCCGGATTCGACAATTTTCTTATGTCTCCTAGTCCTGGTAATGTGATGCCCTCCATAATCACTCAGTGCGAACAAAAGCTGATTATCAACTTGGCAATAGCAGTATGCCGGTGGACATCTGAACTAATCGACAGAAACTCCCAAACGCTGGAGAAATATTTCGACCAGAACAGACTCCGTCTAGAATGTTCTACGACGCCATCGGTCGGCCTACAAACGCTCATCTGGCTCCAAGAATGGAGCCAGGCAGATAGTTCATCAGGGTCTTGGTGGCTGCAGGGTCCGCCAGGCATGTCTCGAGATTTAGACAACCAAATGACACAGATCTCAGCGAAATTAGTTGAGCTGGCAGGACGAGCAAATGTACATATGATATCTTACTTCTGTCGACGAGTGACGTCTGGTGAAATGGGTAACATGCAGGCATTGAGTAGTCTGCTCTATGCTTTGCTCCGTCAGATCATTCTGCAAGTGCCGCTACAACTACATTTGGCAAGCAAGTTTGACTTCTCGGAGAATCGATTCAAGCAACTTGATGGGACGGGTGAGGGGTGGACAACAGCTATTTCGATATTTCGCGAACTAACGGCTATAATGCCTCAGATAGAGGCAGTCTTCTGTGTCCTGGATGGGTTTCACTGGGTGGACAAGATTGAAAACAGGGAGCTTATTGAGGAGTTTCTAAGTATTTTTCGAGCAGAAAGACTGAATATTTTGTTTGTCACAACTGGCAGATCTGAATATCTCATGCGGACGGTCAAGGGAAAACGCAACCTGGACATAGAATTTGTGCCAGGAGGGCAAGTAGATCTAGGCAAGTCTGGTGGGAGGATCTGGGACGCTCGGAAGTTTTGAGAACCTTTACTTTTGAGGAATTATATATAGCTCGAAGATTTAATATTAAGTTCACCTTCAGGTTAGACTGGACTAGTCGCTTTTTGGGTGGAGTCAAAAAATAAGGTCAACATGTGAGGATAATGATATTCTGGAGTCGTGCCTATATAATTTTTCAAATTCCTGCTCTCTCTGTTCAAAGATCAAAACGCCTTGTAGATTTGTATTACTTGAAACCCTCTCAAAGCGCTTGTAACTACTCACGAGGTCTTTCCCACTGTCGCTGAGCCCAAGTGTCTTCATGTATTGAAGCGATGTAATTCTTGAAATTTTTGTTAAGTCGCAGGACAGCTTGTATATGATCATCCGTCACCAAAGTTTTTCCATCCTCATCCTTGATTCCCTCATGTTCAGCCAGTGCTACAGCAGTCTGGAAGGCTATGTAATATCAGTGCCATGAATATCAGACTAACTTGCCCAGGGAGAACCAGCTTACCGTTCTTGATCTCGCGGCCATTCAATGAGAGACCTGCCACTTCTTTGCCCCTTATGTATTCTTTTGCCGTGCTATTCACACGTATCGAGTGTTTTGCGTCGCTATTTAGCCTTTTAATAAAGCTCAGCCATATTTGAACTCGCTGCTCGTGCGTAAATTCGGGATAGAAGAGTTGAACGTGAACGCGAGAGAGAACTGCATCATCAAATGCGCCAACGCGGTTGGTGGTGAGGAATAGAATACCATCATAGTACTCCAGAGCGTGAAGGAAGCCTAGTTAGCCGATATTAGCTGACATACTCCAAATTGACTTGGCCTCTATACGTCGAGTAGGAGGAGCCTTTAGGTCAGAGAAGAAGATATGTACTCACTAGCTACGAGGCTGCTCCGCTTGAGATCTTTGACGTCGCGGTACGCTAGGTAAACATCTGCTTCATCAATTAGTAATACAGCGTTCCAGCTCTTCGCAGTTTTAAATTTTATGGCTAAATTTTGTTCCACCTGGTCCGGTTCAATACCAATGTCACTTGTCGTTAAAACCATAAGTGGCCGTCCCAGGAAGTTTGAAATACATTCTAAAGTTCCAGTTAACTCTCAGTCTCTGTAATCAACCACTTAGGTCAAATGACATACCGGCTGTGAACGTCTTACCAACACCAGGAGTTCCATGTAAAAGAAATATCAATCCGCTTCCCTTTCCCTCTACGAAGTCCGCTACCCAGAGTCCTGAAGCCAAACTTTCTCCGCGTATATTGACTCTGGCGTAACTCATTATAAGCGACTTCAGGGTTTCAGCTAACGTCGGTTCCATAACAAGGTGGTTTATCATATCCTTGTCGAAGTTAGGTTCTTTCATATTATGAATGTGTAATAACTCTACTCAACATTAGAAAGTAATGAATTTGGAAGCCTAGCTGACTTTACCCCAACTCCTTGTCTTAAAGACGAACGCATGGATTTCCTTGGGACAGAGAAAATAATGATGGTTAGTCAGTTCCTCAAAGTCGATGGTCGTAATATTATTATATTGATCCGCGCTAAATTTTGAGTCTGTCTTCAAAACTTCATTCTCTGTGATGCATATAGCGCAATCGCAGTCAGACGTCCAGCTCCTAAGGTCAGTGTCTCCCAACTCTTTGGATGGCTTTTGGAGAGATTTGTCCCCTGTCTTTGTAATATCATCATAGTAGCTCTTCAAATCAACCATAATAATGCCAGTCACCTGACAATTATTAACAGAGCTATTAGATGTTGAGGCATAGTACTTACTTCGTTATGAGGAAAGGATTTAGTCCTACCCATGTGAAATCTGCATTGCTTGTTCAGAAGTTTCCAATACTCCTTACCAATATTTACTGCCTCCATGACGGCAGGGTTTTTGCTCATCATTTGCTCCATATCCTCTCTATCGAACAATAAATAATCTTCTTTGGTTTCAGATAGTCCTTCGAACACTGATGAAGAATTAATCATTGTTCTTCTAGTCAGGTATTCTCCATCGGAACTCATATACCACAAAACAATCCTCCATTCCTGCACTGGAGACTGGAAGGAGCCACCACTGACAGAATGTATCACACCCGGAATCCACGCAGTATCCTCCCTTGATCTATACAGCAATGTCATGCCGGGCTTATGCGACAGCCACTGGTGCTTGAAAGTATATAGGCCACTCTTGTTACGCTCGATCTCTTTTCTCAATTCACCCATAACCTGCTCATCCAAGAATCGAAGGAGGCAATCCAAGTCCTTAGTTGCATTCACTACACGGCTACAGAGTGTTGTTGGGTCTTTGCGAGCGTGCTGATCCCGGAAGTTTGCTAGTTCATCGTAATGATGTACAAGAACAGGATACGGCCGATGAATCACAATGATATCGCTACTCAAATTTTGAGAAGGATAATAGGTTACAACTGAGCGGAGGGCATGAATAATAGCAGGTGAATATATACGTAGGTAGTCTTGGGGGATAGACCCAGGAGAGGGGTGTAACCGAGAACGTTCTCGAGATCGTTGGTCGCCTCTATCAGCTTCGGACATAGAGTACTTGGCTTGCTCGTAAGCCCATGGAGACATCTTGTATACTTTGACATGTTCGAAGGGCGCAGTTTTATTATTTTTCTGGTAATCCTGGAAGTTCTCGGATTCTGAATCAAGTTTGTAATAATCTAGTCTTTGATTGTTCCAACCTTGGATCTCAATTGAACGACTGAACGTATCATTCTGAACATTTTCAGGTGGATTGGAAGGGTTCTTTTGGCCGCGCATATCTGCTGTTATATCATTTGCCCCAACAGCGGCATTACTTGTGTGAGACTCTGAGGGGGGAGGGACTTCAACGGTAGTAGGTGTGTCAGGCATCTCTCTCAAACATTCGCCAGCTATTTCCATGTCTTTATATCTATACTTGAAAGTGTCAATCGAAACATTCAGATGAAGCAGGCATGCGGGAGACCTGGTTACGTGCGGCGAAGTGTTCATGCTCAGATCACGTGGTTCAATTACAGTATTGTGTAAATCGCGTAGCAGCCCAATCATGCCTTATCAAAGTGGTTACACAAGACGCATCTTGGTTTGGTTGACAGGGTCACAAAGGAGAGCTGATACATTTGAACGTAGTGTCGAAAGTGGATATGTATAATGCAGCTTTGTGGAGTTGTAGTTGAACTTTCCAATGTAAAGAAATCACCATTTGCCTCTATAGAGGCTTCATTTTATGTTTCCTTCTATAGTGTCACATTGCATATCTTTTCGAGCTGAAGCAGGTGATTTTATTATTTCTCATTTAGAGTGGTTTGTTCGCTTGATTTCTAAATTTTCTTCTAACTATAATCAGTACTTCTCCTCAGTGTTGAACAATAAGAACCTAAACGCCAAAAGTCCCTCCATTTCTCAAATTCAAGTATGACATGACACGATTTTGATTTGCTTTAAATTTGCTGGTCAATCATTCTGTATCCACCGTCAGCACCTGATCTCCGATCAGCAACCATAACTCTTAACCATCCTAAAGTTGCACTGCATAATAGATTAGCATTTGACATAATAATGAATGAGGTTTTGATAGAGAGCTACGAGCTGAGCCAAAATCCGAGACAAGTTGTGTCTTTCCTTGTTAAATGTTTGACCCCTTGATGCGCTCCCAACTCTCGAGCTCCCAACTAAATAATCATTTATCGTCATAGTGATTAACGTACCTATACTCAATTGTCACTGCAACAACGGGGTCATTGTTCCCCGCAATTGGTCTTCTATAGAGGAACACATTCGTTGGCCCAACTTTACCTTGGAAGAGATTTACCAAATTTTTAACCTTTCCAGGATAGTGAGGCGTCTTACCAAATCCGTTGGCAGGCTTATCGTTGGCAACTGCTAAGATGTGTGTCGTCGAACCCGCTACCATGGTACCAACCAAAGGAGATCCATCACCTACAGCCCCATCAGTACCGGCGAAAAATGCCTCCACGTCAGTAGGGAATGTAGATGAAGGGAAATCAGGCGGCGCTGCAGAGAAGCCAGGGACTTCCCAAGCGTGCGCGACATAAATGCGATTTTGGTTGTGTGAAACAATGATGGCGCATCCTTGCAAACCCACGCCGACTGTCCCCATCTGGATATCTTCGTCGGTATCGAGAATGAAGGAGTTCGAGAATGATTCATCGCCGATGATTCGTCGGGTTGTGGGATCTGCGAGGATAGCATGGATGCGGGCTAAATTAGCTGCGGGAGTATCTGCTTGGGAGAAGTCGACGCGACGCTGGAGTTGGTGGGTATTTGAGTCAGACGAGGTAACGTTGAACTCGCCTAGGATATCTAGCACATCTCTTTGTCGTACAGCACCCTTCGCACGTGGAGCTGTAGTCTTGCCCTGAGGTGCTGGTAGGTTTTGAACTGGTGCAGACTTTGAGGGAGATGAATTAGAGCCTTTGGTCCCCGATTTTGGCTTACTTGACGCTGGCGCAGGCGGTGCTTTCTTTGGCTTAGGTGCCGATTTCTTTGGCTTTTTAGCCTTGCAGTATTGAGATTTGGGATTGATAGGATCCTCCAATCTAAGTGAGAGTTGTTAGAAATAATAACAATTGAACTAGTTGCAGCATTACTTACACAGTGCTCAGTCGTGAAGTCTGTGGGCGATTGGGAGAAACACCTGACGTCGGTTTACCTCCTACTCTGGGTGTGAATTAGAAGAAAGAACGCAGAACCTAAACTTCATAAACAACTTACGCAGGAGTAGGAGAAGGTAGTTTTGATACAACTGGAGGCGTTCTGGGGGTACCTTGGGCTGCAGCCACTATGGCCTTTCGTGCGTAAATTTTAGAACCGTCTATTTCATCACTACGATCATTTTAGCAAAATAAATCCCAAAATCTTGATAATAAGTGACTGGCACTTACTCTTCAGTCTCTAGAGGAAATGCATTGGATTGTTGGAATAGGAAAGCCAAAGCAAAAAGGAGGAAGAGAAAACGCAAAGGACCGCTTAGAAGGCCCATGTCGAGGATAAAAATATAGAAAAGAAAGCGCTCTCAATTGGTAAAGGTCAACAAATAATTTCAATTGGAAGAGATTTGTTTACGAGCGTGTGATGAGATGATATGTACTGAAAAAAAGACAAATACTCAATCTCAAACTCCAATATATATACTTGCTATTTCTATATCTACATCCGGATTCTCTACCAACACAAAGATTGTGGCAACCACACTTTTCAATCCTTCAAGTACAAATCGATACAGAAAGGAAGATGGATCTTTTGGTGGTGAGGCTCATCGGCTCACTGCACGATAAATTAGTGGAAGCTTGGCTGAGTTTAAAATGCCGAGACGACAGCGGGTATCTACTGCACATAAGCCGAAAATAAGCTATATCACAACCCACCAATGAAGCAGGGTACTGAGGCAGCCACTACATGCAATATCTTAGCTGAAGAGCTGGATCACATAACGACACTCTTATTCCTACTTTCCTTTCGGACATTGAGCCGTAAGATTTAAGTTCAAAAGAGAGTATCCAGCTGGTAAGTGACGGGGCTGTGGGATCACTTTTATCTCCTCCAATTCCATGGGCAGGCATTCCTTTTTGCGCTACAAGGACTTATATTGTGGATGCAACTCAGTGGCTGTATTATGGAATCTGGAAGAAATTTGGCAGTGGATGATGAATATCAGTCATTTACTTGTATTGCGCAGCTTATTTTAAGAACATTATCGCTGACAAATTTCCAGAGCAAAGCAGACACTCCAGTTTGTAGTAAATCCGAGTCTTATCCATATCTACGCAACTCATCCATCGAGTCTCAAGAATCCCTACCGCAAGAATACTATCATTTGAAATTCCCCTCAAGATACCTATCAGTAATCAATTATCAAAATGCCGTCCGTCGATGTCCCGGTTCCTTCCAATGAGCAGATTCCACAACTCGTGTACGTTAACAACATCAAACATCAAGCTCTAGAAACCCAGTTCAACTAATATCCACGGTCATGTACTAGATTAGCGATAAAGGATAAAGAAAGAGTTATATCACTCCTTGAAACGGGTGCCGACGTGAACCTTCCTTCACTAGAGGGAATCACGGATAGGATACGACGGAGTCTCATGGGAACACCTATCGCCCGCTACCCCATCGAATTCGCTAGCGCCGTCTCCTCACTTGAAATTGTGCAACTACTTCTTAACAGGGGAGCGAAGCTGGAAGGTACGAATGCTCTACATGCTGCTGCGGGCATAGGTAGTGATCATTATAACTCCGCCGAGCGAATCAAGGTCATGGAGCTTCTTCTCGAGAATGGAGCGAACATCGATGCAATTGAGTTTGAGAGCGATAGAGAGTTTGCGAAGAGCTGTTGGAAGAGGACGTATGGTACGCCATTACAGTATGCAGCAGCGGCAGGATGGGAAGATGGTGTCAAGTTTTTGCTAGAGAGGGGAGCAGATAAGGAGATCTTGGGGCTGGTATATCATACAGATCAGCGATGGGGAACAGCGCTTGATTGGCAGAAGCTGAGTGATGAGGACGAGGGATACCATAGTGCACGTGTGCTGAAGCTTTTGGGTGATAAGAAAAACATTGATGCGAAGGGTGGCGATGCCTGAGCGATGTATAGTAGTTATTAGACTCCTGCCATAAAATTTCCCCCGCCAACAAAGGAAAACTCGTCGTGCAGTACTTGACGATAGACCTATGAATCTGCTTTCATAAAGCTATACTCTTGTGACGAAGCTTTAGAAAATATGGTGGTCAAGCTTGACGAGATTTATGAGTATATTGTCAAGGAATTGAAGGGTAAGCCACGCAGCTAGGAAAGTTTTATCCAATCAGTAGTCAATGAGAGAACAGAACGCTATGATAGAATTACGTGACTTTTGATTCAAACGTTACATTTGTGATACCGAGTAATCCATTGACTTTAAATATATATGTCTCGGGATTTGAAAGAACGTTTAGCCTTTATCAATAATCCTATCTATTATCGTACAAGTCAGAGTAAAGTTTGGGCTCCACCCCTAACCTCTACCACATTATTGAATGAAAAGCGGGTTTGTCTACAAGTCAAAAGCGATGTTTGAATTTTATTTTACTTAGATGAGACGTATCGTATACAAGGTTGTTATTCGACCTCCAACAGAGCTAATGTTGGGAGCTGAGGCCACACAGCTCACATGACCTGAAAGTCATTTCTTTTACACAACCATTTATCACGTAATATATATACTAGAGCACGAATACGGCTGATACATACGACCATAGACTGAGGAGAATTGGGCATCCCGTCCGCTCTGCCATACACAAGCCTCAGATCGGTAGACTAGTAGTTGGGTGGGTGAC
>Ga0247810_10000281_pt1 | contig 70716 bp, 56 predicted proteins | sample UWRJL119311C1_FD_179918 | JGI IMG/M metagenome (GOLD analysis project Ga0247810, IMG submission 179918) | Plant litter microbial communities from Arlington Agricultural Research Station in Wisconsin, United States - UWRJ-L119-311C-1 | ecosystem: Environmental > Terrestrial > Plant litter >...
CAAGGTTCACACGGCTCGCGACCCAGGTGTAGGGCTCAGGGTCACCTCAACGTCTTCGAACCGAACCCGCTGTCCCTGGGATCGATGAAGAATATCCCAGCACCGTTTCTTAGCTTCCGAACACACTCGCGGTTCTCGGCGGCGTCAGCTTTCGTGCTCAATAGCTAGCGCAGGATCTCTCTTATTCAGCCAGCCCCCATTGTGATTATCTCAAACTGCATGAGACTATATAAGGTAGCGAGTGTCGAGACGCTATCGCTGCCAGAACCGCAAGGTCAAGTTTCTTTCAGGTCAATGCTCGAATACACCCGCTTCAGGACAGCACCGAGCAATGCCGAGTTGGAGTCATCATTGGTGTATCTCATACAGTTCCAGACAAAAGGTTGGCACGAGCCGTGGCAACTAATAATGGTCCCCGAGGGTGATGTGATGACGGCTTACCGGTGATGCTCTGCTCTTTCTCTCCGCTTGTGGAGACGAACCGAACCGGACTGGACGGACGAGGGAACGGCGCTTCTAGGGGAGATGTTGACGCTAAGCAATGTGGATGTGAGTGCTGATGGCGGTAAGTGATCCAGATATAAGTACAGATTGGAAATGGGGAGGCGGTTTTGGGAAGCGTAACAACCCGCTCGACATGTACACAGTAGTGGTGTGTTGCTAACTTGATGAATACGACTATGAATGCAGCCCTGTGGAGAGAAGGGAACTGCAGTATGCAATATGTAAGATGCAAGCCTAGTCTGGTATGCAATAAACAACAACCGCGTTGGGACCGCCCAAACGATTATGGAATCTCCAGTACACTCGCGATGCTCTCCCCCCCCCCGTATGGGGCAGCATGGCAACCGCTTAGGCGATGCTTCCTTTTTCTACAGATGGGGCGGACAATGGCACCACGCAATCTCTGTTCGTTTGGAATGTGACGGTCAAGGAGCATTGCAAAAATATGACGGGTCGAAGAAAAATACACACGATCGTCGAATACCAGGGGCAGCAACTCGTCTGCCACCCATACACGACAGCATAAAATAAATCCGGCATACGCTACTGTAGCTAGGGATGAGATGATTTTGCCGACGCATGATGGGCGAGGATTTTCATACTCGGACTCTTTCTGGCTTTCGTGCATGACAATTGGCGCGTCCCAGCTTTGCGGCCCCTGCTAAGCATGCCTCGATTAAGCCAATGGCCCGCCGGGGGGGCGTCTTTACCCTCAGTCTTCATTTTACGTACTTAGTATAGTTCCGTGACAGTACAGCAGTAGTAAGGTATGAGCAGCCAGGTCGTACCGGAAGTGAGAGTAGTACGTAGGGTAGTAAGGGTAAAAGTGTCTGTATGTTCCCGAGCAACAGGGATGGAGGGAGGCAGTATCCGCTGCCCGCTCGTGCTTCCGCGTGCTACTTCAAATACCTCTTGGCGGCCGACGAGTTTGAGTCGAGTGACGGACGAGAGAAGCAAACACTAACATCGAAATGTGCTTGCGTAAAGTCAAAGTCAAGGTCAAGGGAATGGTGGTAAAATCAGGCGGTCGGTCCCGGGAACTCTCCGGCAGCCCGCAGTAAATCAAGCACTTCAGGGTTGATCGGTTTGGCAGACAGACGAGGAAAGCAAGCACCTACCTGAGTTGTGCGGTGCAAAGGTTGTATAGCGTAACTCCATGCGGTTGGATTTGAGAGTAGACAGCATATAGGATTGGTCCGGTGGACGCTGGACCAAGAGGTCAATCAGGTTTTGGCAAACCGAGTCCTTTGCATGTGCACATGTCCTCCCTCTTGCTCGCATGCGACTCTAAGTCGCAGCAATATAGGGTTATACTTCCGAGCACGTTTGCCGTGTCAAACTCTATGACACGTTCATCGAATACGACCAGTCGATTTGCCTTGGTTTAGGATATCATAGATATCACAAATAAATATCTTAACCTGTACACCATTTGACTGCCTCCGTTATTTGGAGACGACAGGCAGGCTCAGACTTCAACGCTGGCTGAGATGTAGTTTCTACTCTCTGTACATATGACTGTATCCTCATGGCTCCGTACTTATCGCTGTACTAACGATACGTTCCTCCTCTACTACACAGGGTACCAAGGCGCGCGTCCCGGAGTATTATTGCCTGCACAGTACACGGTGTTCTGGGGAGCTGCGTGCATATTCTCTGGACCAAGCTCCATCTCTTTTCTCCTACCAGCAGGGACATCGTCCTTCCCCCTTGTTCGAGGGCCGCACCGCTTCCCCAGACTACGGAGCAACCTAGTGCCCTGCACAACAGACGCGCTTCTCCGACTAGCCAGAGGCCATTTGTGGAAGTGAAATAAGCCGGAGTCACAGGAGGGACTGTCGTGTAGGTACGAAGTGTGGTAGCCATACACAGAACACTGATGTGGGAAACAGGGATGATCACCAACTTCGTTCGTTGGCAGCGCGATGCCTCATTAGGATCGATCTAATAAGACTCGTTCACCGCCAAAGAACATGAGGATGGAATTAGATGGCTTTGTTTCGGTCTATCACATTTGTGCCATCTGGTCATTTTGGCCTCCTTGAGCCAAGGAGATCTTATTACGGTCTTCATTCTTGCTCGCTTGACGCATTGTACAAGGACATGTTATAGTATTGGGAGGAACCGAAGCTCTACTGAAAGTACCTTACCTGAGGTCACATATGCTCGGGTCGGTTTCGAACAAAAATAAGCCTCCTGATCTTTATTGCATATCAACAATCACTTGTACAAGATTACTGTATTATCAGCCTTCGGCCGTCAGGGGTTGGGTGCTCATGGCTAAAATCGAAATTCTATCACGGCCCGAAGTGATGTTTATGGCACGATACGACCCGAGACAGATCACCCTGATCCTGGTTGATGGGAGCGACTAAGTTATACTGTAGAAGAACAGAAGTAGCCGCCGTTGGCGTTGGAAAAGGGGTCAAGGGGCTTGAGTTCCAGCAAGTTCAGCAAGTTTCGATGCTCTTCTTGAGACATTCCAATTCTTCACGGCTCAGCCTTCGAATTAATCATTCCGAGACGGAAGACATTCCAATGATGTGGGCGTGTGCATCCCTGGTCCAAATCCTACAAATATGAACGGGATAGAGTTGGGTCTCAGTCACAGCAAGAGAATGAGCGATTGGATTTTGGTCAGAGAGCCTTCAGGATAATTCACAAGAAAAACAAAGAAAGAAACAAATTAAACAGATTTCCACCATTTGTATCGTTACTCCCTAACAAAAGTCCAAATAAGGGACTGACTGGTTGGCCTACCAATCTTATCTACGGTCAAGAACGGAAATATCTACGCAACTGTACTTATGCACAGGAATACATAAGCGTGAGTGGCGAACGCTTATAGAGCGAAGTATATCACTTATGATGGAACTAAACTACAGGTCAAGGTCAGAATCCTAGGCACTAGAAAGCGTGCAGATGAGGTAAATTGCCATGACTCAGGAGTCATATATATGCGCAAGGTCAATTACGGAACCAGCCCGAGAAGCAACGATGGAGACATACCCGAACTCCATCATATATGTAAGACCAAGTCCATATACTATGAGCCGGATAGTGAGGGAATGAATGGATCATCCTACACACTTTCCCTACATCGCCAACGCATCTTGCATCTTCCGCTCCCTCTCCGCACACATGTACATACAGGTGGGTGTGTGTGCATATAGATATCTCGAAGGCACTGCATTAGTACCAATGCACCTCACCTGTTCCAGAGCCGCTATTCCTGGAGTATTGCTGGCCCCAAGCTGGAGAAATAGGACTGCTATGCCATATTTGGACGTCACAAGACCCGAAGTCGATGCGAGTAGCCGTCTAGCGCGCTGCAGTTCCGTGAGTGATGTGGTCGTCCCGCACGCAAGCGGTGCGGCACGAAGGCCCAAAATATGCACATCGGGACGGGGACGGGTCAGTGTATGGTGACTTGGCATGCATTCACTACGACGGTATTTGGTGCTGGTCGCACTCTGCCGCCAATAATGAAACACCCAGGTGTTTGCGAGGCGGATCCAATGCCCGCTCAGCTGGACACAAATTACGACCTCAACCCTGCAGCTTGTGTCTGTTCTCGGGCCTCCTCCGCCGCTACACACTGCTCGGTGCCCAATAACACCAAGGCAGCAGCCATAGCAGCTACCATTGGGCACTCCGCGATGTCGAGCAAGGTTGGGAGCCCGGCTTACGCCTGTGCTCAGGGAACACGATGCGACACAAACGTCCTGCAGCGGGCCGAGCAGAATAATCGCGAAAGCCCCTTGGTCACTCGTCTCCAGCCCAGAAGCCGATTCTTCGTCCCCAGTCCTGCCTGTTTGCCGCGCCGAAGCCGTCTCTGCCTGCCGGCTAGATAATGCAAGGTCGCAACTCCATAGCCCCAGTGCCCCCGGATGGCCTGATCGATTGAGACAGCTATAGGACGGGCTTCTTGATGCTCCCAATCTCAATTGCACCGGGCATGGGACGAGGAAGTGGCTTATGACCGACCAGGTGCACAAATACTCAATGTACTATTAATGCAGCACACTATATTCCTGGACAGGACGGTTCGGCAACGAAGACCACCAACAGACGGTGAGAGAGAGCGCACAATACGACGAGTAGTACATACATACACGGTGGGAATATAGCGGGTTTTCCACACCGCTCATACTGCTTCAGCCAAGTTTGCCCAACGTGAACAAAGACAGAACCTGTTCTAATCACAAGCACAACCTAGCAGAGGCATAGGCATATTATTGATGCAGACCGCTGTCAACTTGTCATGCTGACATAGGCGGGAGATATACTTCTCGCATACAGCCTAGTATTACTCGGTGTCGTGGGTGTGTACGGCTCCGATCCTTTGCGCTTACATCACTCAACCACTGTCGCACAACCCCGCGAAAGAGCATGCAGGCACAGGTTACAAAACGAGGTCCTCGCCAGACCTAGAAGCAGCCTTGGTTGATAGTTTCATAGCCAACAGATTACCACCGATGCATCCCGACCAACCGAGCTTTGAAACTTTGGAAACGAGAGCAGATCGGGTGCCTCACCCGTGTCTAAATTAATGACGTGAAGTAAGAACTCAACCTTGGTAGCAAAAGAAGCTCAGTCAGCAACGGCAGCTGACAACTTTGACACTTTTGTACAAGGCTGATGCTGGTTTTGGGCTTCATCCATCATTTCAGCCTGTACTGATGGAACGCCGTCTGTGGGTGAGATTTTGGTACGCCATGCATCTGTTTGTGCAGAATCCCACTGGGGGCGATCGCGTGAACTAAAAAGGAGAGTTCACCATGCCACTTCCCAGCATATAGAATTCGCCCATATTTCAGTGATCTGGATGAATTAGGTCGCCTACAGCGACGAGTCGTCACATCAAAACGCATCACCAGCAGTAGCGCCAGTAGTCCTCGGTACGCTATATGGTCATCTGATAATGAGCTCATTCGTCCAGCAGCGAGATTGGATGCAGCTGCTCAGATTAGGATCGATGTTCATCCCTACTGTTACCCTGCCTTTGAAGTTACGGGAATAAAACAGATATCGGGAAGATTCTCGGGATCAAGCGAATGAATCAAGGGCCGGGACGCAGAGAGCATGCGGACGGGTGAACTGGAGTATGGGAAGATCCTTGGCGCACAGCTCCAGGCTCGTGAGGTGGGGATGCAGGCCTAAAGCCCTTTACTTATTGTTCTTCTAGTTTCCTGCTTCTACTACTCTGGGGCAACGTGCATTCAAGACAGGAATATGACCTGTCGTCTTTGTGGATAGAAATCAGTGTTCGTTTAGCGCCTGTAGCGCTGGGAAACAGCATGAGATTTTTCGCTCTCGCAATCCGTGAGCATCGGCAGATATACCTAAACCTCTGCTGATTACATGGGGCGGGGATAAGGCCTTCTGTTTCACAACTTCATTACTACCAGCTCATCTAGCTCTGGCTTCATCTAATTCTGGCTTCTAGTTGAGCGGGTAGAAATCTACGAGGTGGCTGCGGGCAAATGGCATAAACTGTAGAGCTTGCTTACTCTTTGGAGAACTTTTCGACAAGCCTACAGGACCAAAATCCAGAGCATAATTTTGCAAATTACGATCGATTTGTATTGGTGCGTTCGGGGAGTCGGGTTAGCTACCATGATATCGTGAAGGGTAGAGTCGTAAAATCCAACGACTAGGTGGATGAAGAGGAAGTTTCGTTTGCATGACTTGTTTCATGTGTTGGAATTCCTGGGATTCTAATGATCGCATCACGTATTACAAAGGATTGAGAAGCGTAGCGATCAAGCAGGAAATGTCTCAAGTAGAATGTATGTTTTTCCTCCTGATTGTTCTTTATGAAGAATTTCTTTTTACGCGTATCCACATATTCATGACAACAGACACGTATATCAATATTGACACCTCATTTTGGGTAACCATCCTTCCCGTGTTATTCTTGGGAACTGGAGTAAGAAACAGAGGACAAATGTTACCGCAGCCAAAACAGGAAGTTCCCAACCTCGATCCTCATAGCAACAGATACGAGCAAGCCACATTTCACCAACTAGGCTTCCTGGGGAAAATCGTAGCCATTGAAAGAAGCGTTGTAATGATAACACATAACTCCGCTCAGCATCCCAACCTGGACCAAGTAGCTAGGTCTGATTACGATAATGATCAACCTTTCATCTTGAATTTGCTTACCCGATTCTTAAGATAGAAAACGAGCGCACAGCATGATAGCTTTGTTCGAAATAGCATCCGTCACGACCACCTCGTCTAGCTGGAGTTATCTACACTTATACTTGGCCATGAAGGACCTACTAGTGGCCAACGGACGACTATGTGGCCTGCCCGTAGCGCGCTTAACTAGGCTTTAGGACATTCTCCATACGTGGCAGCGCGTCTGACGTGCATGCAAACACGGGCCACTGTTACGACCGCTGGGAGGAGGTTAGTTAACTCTAGCTAGCTGCGGCAGCTGGCGACGCAACGGGCATCAAAGCTTTGCTTGCCTTCCCCCCGCAGCTACGTAGGCACACCTGGGGGTGCGGTGTTTTATGCCCGGAGCTGCGGTGTATCAAGCTGTGTTTCCGAGTTGTCCAGTCAGGAGGGGGAATCGCAGCAAACCTGAGTCCGTGGAAAGATGTTGGGGGAAGTGTTATGTTAGTTATCGTGCGAGTCCCTGTATCATCTCACTGAATATAAAAAGGCGGAAGGGGGGGCTATCGTCTCAGGAACTTATGGCATTGTACGCGGACCTGATTGCCGCCTCCTTTTTTTGTGGAGTTTGGTAAGAATTTAGGGTTAATTATGTTGGTATTCCGGATGGTTCGGAGCTGAGGCTTCAATCTCCATCTTCCTTCACGGTGCCTGGTCCCTTTTGTCTTGCTATTAGCCTATCTATCATCAAAGAAGCACAGTCATTTACTCATATTCAGTGACTTCTATTTATGAATTCCAGATGAAAAGCAGATTAGGAGTCATATAGTCTTCTCTGTTATGTGAACTGTTATCATCCATATATTATACACTTGGAACTAAATTTAGTAGTATCTGCAGATCACCTAGCCATTCACCGCCTCTCTTGCTCTCCCTCGCCCTTTCAATGCATAATTGGAACCTTCATGGGACGCATAGAGAGCAGGTCAACACACATTCCCCCAGCTTTTCACGGGACCCACATGATCTGCTTGTTTGCTTAGCTCCTTCTCCCCCCTCGAACTTCAGTACGGGGCGGCCCGAGCTCGCCCTCCCTTTCCGGGAACGTAGTTCGTCGCACGAGGAAATTTGAGTTCTTGCTTGTAATCGTTATATTCACTGAAGCTTCATTCAGCTTGTTGCGCAATATATATTCCAAAATGGACTTTTATCGTCTCGCGAACGAACTAGGAAAGGGATGGATTTTTATGAACCCAAGTTTGTGTTTTAAAAAAAAAATCAAGCTTTATACTATTCTCTTCTCGATATTGTCTGGAAGCCGAGAATGCCGAAATGGGTGGAGAATCAGAGTTCGTTTCAACACATCCCGGTGTTCAAAAGCTGTTGACGTCCCGCATTAACGAGCAGCTTCGTTGCTGTTTGCCATCGGTTGAAGCTCGATTTCCAACAAATGCTGACATTCCACGAAATAGAGACCCCCATAGCTGCCGATCTTAGACCTATAGTACGTGACGGTCATATATCAACAACATGAATGACATACACCCTGTACCTCTAAGCTGCTTAGGTAAACGCATCCAGGTAGCCATCAATATACTTGACATGTTGCCGTAAACACAAGACCAGATTGATATTTTATCGAATAACAAAGTCACTACACCTGGTCGGACAAGTATGAATGACATAATATAGTTTTATTTCAATTATTGCTAAGTTGTGGTATTCGTGAAGTTTCTATAGAACACTCAATGTTCGTCACATAATCTGTGTCACATACACACAGAACAATACAGCAGCACCACAATGTAGCGCGCATTACAGCCGTCCATGAGTGAAAGGCTAGCTATGGCCGTGAAGTCAAATCGGCGTCTATATTTGAGGGCTTGTCGTTGTCAAAGTTGATGTGTTTAGCTGTTTCATTTTCCTAGACCGATGGGAGAGAAAAACTGACGTTCACATGATAACACAGAGATCTCGCTTAAAATAGGGGTTCGCAGTAAGGCAATATAGAATACTCTCTACTTGCGAGACTTGTGCTCATTGAGAAAATTGAGCAACTGATATCAGTTGTTGACAACTGGCTTGGTTTCACCAAAGATCAGCACCGTCATATTGAAATTCTCCATTGGGCGAGGGGTGGCAAAGAACAATACTGCCGAGAGAACATGATTGTGTCATCTTCAATCATAGCTGGGTTTCAGTCCATCTTGTAAGGAGGGCACAAATGATGATACCAGAACACCGGAATTACAAATCATGTATATGGTTTAGCGATTAGATCATTAATCGACTTATCTAGCTTAATACACATAAAATCCATCCCTTCAACAAATAAGCTACTACGAGGTACCAAGAGGATTAACAGTACAGAATCGAGTAATACTATCATCTTGTCAAAAGAAATAGCGCTCCTGGACAAAATTGAAAGACGCGATCAATTACTAATATCCAGGTTTCTTTCCCTTCGCAACCATGAACCATGGAGTCGGTCAAGCTTCCACGCACGCGCCCTCCATGCCTTCGCAGCATTACGATCTCCGTGGGATATCTTTTTATCAGGCTTTACATATTTAATCTGGAGAAACTGGCTTTGTGTTTTCTGAATTGGGAGAAGCAGATTGCTTGGGGTCAGGAAGGCATAGAGGATCCGAGAGGTATGTGATGCGATCAATATTCGACAGTCGGGATATTGATGGGCTTCATGGAGAAGTCTTAAATGCAATAAACCTATGTAATGGAATCAGATGGTTTGGTAGCTCTAGACCGGTTGGTAGCCGCTATGATCATGCAGTAGCTAGCTTTATCTAAAGATTGCATGTAGATACTTGAACGATGGGGAGGAATGATGGGGAAATGAAGGAGGAATGCCTAAGTGAATAGCTTGCTTCGTTTCGGAGTAGGGTTCTATAGGATCATATGTTGGTGGGTTTAGGATTTGTATTTGCTTATGAACAGTTGTACGAGGAAGGTTGGTTCCATCTTGAAATACGCCATGAATTTATAGGAAGAAAGGGGACAATCTTTCTTCTTGAGACCAAGACCATTTTTGTGAATGGCTCGTTATTTGGAGATGATAAACCTGTGGTGAATGTGAAAATCCGATAAATCCCTTGATTTACCATAGCCAAACTGATAACAGATATAGGCCCAGGTATATGACACCATTCCTTAGGATAACATCGCAAAAGCTGACTTCAACCCGTACCATACCCAAAGCCAAGTCGATAGAACGCGAGGCAAAGAATTCAGTCTATTGTCTAGTCATACATTCAACGTCTCGTCAGTATAGTTTACAGGTCGTATAAGCTACGCTTAACGCCAGGCCTGGGCTCCCTCTATCATCACAGAACAGTCCTCTCTTTGGTTGACTTGCTTGATTCTTATATCCACTGTCCTGTGTGGTATACTAGTATGTTTGAAGCCAGTCCATCGAGAAGCCAGCAACAACAGTAAATCCTAAATATCACCCGTGCAGGAAGCTACTCATCATCTTCGTCCAGTATGGGTTCAACAATAAGATTACCACTCCTGCCAATCCTTTCTCCAATCGTACCACCATCAGCTGAATCGTAGACCACTCTAGGTAGTGTCGACACCAACAAGAAGTCAAATTCGTGCTTGTAACCCTCAGGCTCCGTAGCATCATTCTCCACTAGGCCATTTTGGAGGAACTCGTAACATTCCACGTAGGCATACAACTCCTCCATCCCTGCATCTGAGGGAAATCTTCGGATGATTCGCGCTGCCTCCGGCATCTTTAGCGCGATTCTAACAACATCCTTTGAGTCTTGGCTGGGTTCCGCCATAACACTCTTTGCTCGCCACTGTCGCCATTGCTTTCTCTTTTCAACTAGAGTAGCTGCGGCCTCCGCAGCTTCTTTCTCAAGTCTCTCCTTTGTTGCGGCTTGGGCCTCCGCCTCCTTCTTGAGCCTTGCTCGTTCCCTATCTTGCGCTAAAGATCTCTCATAAGCAGAGTCCTGTTCTTGTCGTAAAGTCCTCTCGAAATCTTGAGCATTCCGTGTTTCTCGAACAGTCCTAAGCTGCTCCGAATGCGCATTAATGGCTGTTTGCAATTTGGCTATATAAGTAGTTCCTTGCATTGGTCCGGTTAAACGAGTGAGTATTGACATAGAAGTGGTGCTTTGCTGCGGTGTATGTGCAATGAGAGCTGTGAAAGGAAATTTACTGCATCTTAGAGCTGTTGAGACTTGATACGCTTCCGAATCTCTAACGTCTCCTGCCCAAAGAATAATCTCATTCACAGGATTATTCAAGAAGGATTGCACTTCTTCTGAGAGTAGGGTTTCTTGGATCCAGTATGATGTGTCATCGTGTTCAGGAGAGGTAAGAATTACAAGGAGAAATTTTAGATCTTTTTTGGCAAGATCTAAAGCTTGGGCATAGCCACCTTCGTAGAAAGAGATGTTGTTTTCGCCATATTCTTCCTCAACCTCTCGTTTTAATCTGGCCGCTGCATCTCTTGGTTTCAAAGCCCTTCTGCCACTTGTATTTTGCCGCCTTGAAGTGCCCGTTACTGGATTTGGTCTGAAGGTTCTGGGCAGAAACGGCAATAAGTAGGAAAGCAGACCGAAAGTCATGCCAAAAAGCTTGTACACAAGGTTGAATGGCGTGAAAATTAAACCAATGATGAAGTGCGGCCTAGCAGAAACCTGATTCTCTGGTTGTGGAACTACTCGGGGAGCAGGGTCATTTTGTGGCCTAGCCTGACTAGATGGAGAGCCATGCAGAAGACTGTTGTGTAGGGTTTCATGTCGTGCAGCTCGTGGCGGCGGTGTATTCTGTGCTGCTAGAGCCTCTGCGACCGGATCTGCGCCTTCACCATCGAAGAATTTGGCGATAGCAATCTATCCAAAGTCAATATATGTATTTTCAGCAACTAAGACTCGGGTGGCCTACTGTAACGTTCCACTGTGATCTTTGAAGGATAGGTATAGCAGCCGCAGGATCTTGGTCCGTGACAGATGTGAATTGCTGCAAGGCCAGCTGTTGGTCTTCAGAGAGCTGGCCAATATCCACTTCGGGGGTAGCCATTATAGTAATGTGTCCTTAGACAGCAGCGTTATACTATATTTGCATTTCAGTTCCCGGCACAGGCGAGGAGAAATATTCAGCAAAGTAAACAGAGAATCCAGTATGGAGTTTTGTGAAGAGCAACTTTGATGTAGATAGTTTCGTAGTTTGGTCCACGTTCGAGTGACGATGTCAGAGGTGGCCTGGGAGGTGCAGCACTAGCAGGGGTACGCTCCCCCACGATTCATTCTGCCCTCAGCCTCGAGCACGACAAGAGCTGTACGGCATTGTTATCCTTCTATCCCTCTCCTAGTACCGAGTCAACAAAGAGCATTGCGCGCATGGATATTTGAGCATACAATCATATCTTTCGGCACCTTCCAGCGTTTTGGACAACCGCTGCTCTTACTTTTATGGCAGAACCACCATCCTAAATCGACCACCTCAAGAAATGTTCCTTACGACCAAGTGAGTACCATTATTGGTTGCGCTCGTGGCACAGAGAGCTTGGCCTTTATTCTCTACTCGCCTTGCCTGGCCAAAAGGCAGAGCTTCTGCGGAAGACAACTTCATTCTTTCAGAGCTTGAACTGCGTTGGACTATGCTAACCTGAAAACCAGGCCCCGTAACGCGTTATTGGGGCATGGCAGATAGGATCGGAAGACTAAACAAAACATAATGGCAGCACCCAGGTTCCAGTCGGAATCGCGAAAGCCTGCTGGTTCCCCAAGACCCAAGGGACGTGGTATGTGGCTGCAAAGAAGAGATATAACAGAGAAGAGGAGCTGACGGTCCAAGAACATGCAAAGGACACACTCTGTAGAAATGTGCTGATATATGGCCATTGTCGATACGAAGATCAAGGCTGTGCTTTTAATCATGACCCGAACAAGAATGTTGCTACGCAACCTGATCTGTAAGTAATGCTTTTTACTTCACCCAGCGTGCCCGACAGACCTTATCAAATCATTGTTTTGTGGCAAGTGCTCTGAACCCAGATCTCATAGCAGCTACCTCATGAACATGGAAAAGAATGGGATGAGTACTGAGAATTATGGGTTACCCAAAATTAAAGATGTATTGATAAGAGGAGGAACATTACGGGTGCATCACTCATAATTTGTTGGTTTGCAGAAACTAGCCCAAATCTTAGATATGAGCATGGATATAATTTTCAAGTGCAATGAGGTCAAAACTCTTGCCTAGTTGAATTGTCAGCCCGGGGAACCTTCCGTTTCTTTCCACTTGTTATTACTTTAGGGGCTTCCGCCATTCATCTTGAATACCGGACATCAATCATAATGTCAATTGAACCTGAGATTATGCGGACATCGGCTAACAGGATTGATGAACATAGTAAGAAGAGTTTGAACGTGGAAGCGCCTGCCTTTAATTCACCACAACCTTTAGCTGTTCCCAAAGCTTCAACGTTCACTTCCCAGGTTGCAGCAGCAGCCTCCTTCACCCCTCGGTCAGGTGTCGTGACACCTAATCCCCAACCAGAACCAGATCTAGAGCCCCTGGCATTCAATCCCGCAGAGAGCAGAGACTTCATACCCGGAGCGACGGAATATGGCCTTACACAGGAAGTAAGTGATTGTCCTTCATCCAAAATCGTCATCTTCGAGAGACTGTACTCAGGATGCCTCGGCTGGATCACACTGACTCAGTGAAAGACAACGAACGGCAACACACAGGACCCCCAAACTTACGCTGACCCATTTAACATGGGTCCTATTGCACACGTCTTGAACGATACACAATTCACTGCTTTCCAAGATCCTAGTAGTATCTCCACCAATGGAGTTAGCTATCAGCAATTCCAGCCAGCATACAATCAACCGCCGCCACCATTATTCGTATGTATCCTTGTAGAAAGAAAACGTTCTATGCTGAATGATCGTAGCCGAATTACCACCTTTACGCTCCCATTGGGCCACATCGAGAGGATCTTCTCCCATATCAAAAGCATGTCCATGATTTCTTCATGCCGGAAAAACTCCGAGAGGAGCTGCAAAGGAAAGCGGCCGCTACCCTACAAACGTTGTCTAGTATGTGTACCTTGTTTGCCTATATACTTTTGCTGATCGGTGGAAGATTCCACCTTACCTTTGTCGGTTGGACAATATCATACCTTACTCCCCCTCATTGATACCAATACACAAATAAAAAGTGCCCCATCATTGGGATATCCAGGATGGGTTTACAGGGCAACATCAAGCAAGAATGGCAAAACGTACTGCTTACGACGTCTTCATGGTACTTATTTCAGTTTGAGATTTTATAATTAGCTCTAATATGACATAGGTTATCGACTCACAAATGAAAACGCTATTCGCCAAGTCCAACCCTGGAAGACAATTGATCATCCAAACATAGCTTCTGTTGTCGAAGCTTTCACCACTCATGAGTTCAATCGAGATAGCTCTTTAATATTTGTAACCGACTATTTTCCGTTGGCGAAGACCCTGTCCGATCAGCACTCACCAACCACAAATCGATACGGAAGAGCCGTGTCTACTGCTGTCTCAGAAAATGTTTTATGGAGTTATCTCGTGCAAATAGGTTCAGCTATGAAGTGTGTCCATGATGCCAAGCTCGCTATCAGATGTCTGGACCCGGGCAAAATAATTCTGACGGACAAAAATCGAATTCGTCTTAGTGCTTGCTCTGTGTTAGATGTTCTTCAGTATGACGAGCAAAGGTCTATCGCAGATCTGCAACAAGATGACTTGATAAGTCTCGGGCGGCTCATTCTGGGGCTTGGGATAAACAACTTGACGCCAGGTATGATTGCAAGTAATACTGTTGTAGAGTAAGTAAAGCCCATACAAAATTTCAGGATTTCTCCATACAAGAGACGTATCGATACTTTGTACCACTACTTCCAAACTCCATACTAACCTAAACTTTTAGTCAATTTGGTATTAGCTATACTAAAGAACTACGAGATGTCGTTTCCTGGCTGGTGTCTCCTGAGGCTGAAGCTGGTACCAAGAACATTGACTACTTATTGAACAACATCTCCAAGCACATCCTGGCTAGTTTTGACAGTGCGCAGCATGCCATAGATACCCAGAACTCAGAGCTAGCTCGCGAACTTGAGAATGGCAGACTTGTCCGACTGATTGCCAAACTGAGCAGCGTTATTGATCGGCCTGAGTATAGCAATGATCGTGATTGGGCTGTACATGGCAAATACTACATTTTGAGTCTATTTAGAGATTACACATTCCATCAAGTAGACGCGGATGGGAAGCCTGTGTTGGACCTGGGGCATATGATAAGGTGTATGAATAAGCTGGATGCAGGAGTCGATGAGAAGGTTAGATTGACCAGCAGAGATGAACAAAGTGTGTATGTGGTTACGTACAAGGAACTGAACATGCGAGTTGCGGGTGCATTTGCAGACTTACAGAAGGGGCAGCGAAGATACTAGGAGCAATTCTTGGATATCATGTTGTTAGACGGAAGAGGGAGATCCCAAGATGTGGAACAGCAATGGTTAATCAAAGCAGCGAGTATGGACTTTGAATAGAAATTTGCGCGTGTAATTTCGCTGCGGTGGTATACAGCAAAATCAAATAAATTTCACTTCAGATTTGTTGAAATTGATCTTCGTGATACTTAAATCGACGTGGCTTGAATTCTTTCGCATGGCTTTTCTTTAGATAATGCCAGCATATTGGTGACTTTTTCGTTGGTGTAAATTTACACCGTGCCCGAGTGGAGCTGCATTATGTGCTTTGCATCCACGCCATTACATATCGCACATTTCAACTGCTATCAGACCAATCCCTCATTCGTCCTCCTGCTGTGCCAAAAATGGATTTGGAATCTCCTCGCTTCCGTCGCATGGGCTGACCAGCACCAGTAGTGTTCCACGCGCTACAACCAAGCCGAGGGTTCGCGATGAGGTATTTCCTTCTCCATCTGATTGCGTGTTAGTGTCATGTAGAAGAAGGCGGCAGAAGTGCTTACCTTGAAGGAGTTCTTCAACGTCATCTAAAACCAGGTTCATCAATGCATCGTAACCCTTCAGGGTACCCGTTACTATTTCTGCCGTCAGCTATGTTTCCCTGAACAAGCACCCCCAGCCAGCCAGCTTCCGAAGACAATATACACGATCTCACTCCTCAACCGCCCTGAAGGCTGCTGCTGGATCGAAAATCTTTCGCGGAATGAAACGGACATACCCTCTCGTCCCCCGGTAAACTTAACGTTTATTTTCTTGTCCATATATTTTCCCAAATCCAAGATGTTCTCTTTCTACAGCCCAGCTTGTCAGTAATGCGCCGTCTTGAACAATGGCGCGGAAACATACCTTAGGACGTTCACCACCACCGCCCGCTGCTCCTCCACGTCCCCCTCCCTCATGGTTGCCCCGTCCGCCTCGACCACCTCCGCGTCCGCCACCTCGTCCGCCGCCACGTTCTTGCGAAGACATCTTAGGGTGGTGTCTGTTTGGTTGGTGGTGTTTCGGTGATTTTGTGATGTCGTGGTTTTGCCTTTTTGGCCTTGGTAGCCTTGCGAGGTTGAAAACGCTAGTGGTGGGTGCAGTCGACAAGGGTGCCGCTTCTACAAGGTGTAATCACTCGGAATTTGATACAGTAATTGGGTTATTATTTGAATTCTTTGGTAAGTGTGAGGTTGCTGTATAGCTATGTGCTTGCCAGGTTGTGAAGTTGCTCAATCAGTCTTCTTTGAGCCACGATTGACAGAGATCTCTAGCGCGACTCGCTCCCCCATGCCCAAAAGAAGGCGAGGAAGAGGATATTCACGAGTCCTGTAGCCAGACTAGCGTGTGCATCTATTTTGTTCAACGTTGTAACAGAGACAGACCTAAAGGTTACCCTTTTTCTTTAACCCATAGTTCTTTGTACGGGAAGGTCAGTGATAACTGGCAGTGCAATCATCATTCTGGGTTGCATGGGAGCGCGCAACCCAGCGAATCCCGATGCAAGTTGTCCACACCCCGCCCCGTGCCCGGCCTGTAAGGAAATCCCGTTTGCTGGAGCTACTCCCGCGCTTCCACATCATCCCTCCTCCTCCCACCACCCACCTCTTCCTATCTATCTTCACTCTCAACACTTCCAATCCCACCATCACTCCAAAGACCTATACCACTCACCTGGATACACCGACTACTCTCTTCCGCTTCCCACGGTGCAATACGGCCGCTCTGCTCCTTTATTGTTCGGGTCTCGTCAGTCTTCGAGGCGGATTGATTTCAGCGATTCCGTGTTTCCACCGTCTGCTCAACCTGACACCGCCGGAAAATGCAAATGCGCAACAAGACGGTTTCTGCTTCAGTACCATCCTGCTAACAGTACGCAACTGGCAATATCATCGAGCCATCTTCCGACCGCTATTGTCCTATACCGGGTATTTATTAGACTGTTACAAAGAGCACCCGGGCGGAAATTCACGCTCCGCTTCCGCTCAAACACCAATTATCATCTCCAAAGCGTTAGGCTTCACCTTTTATCAGACTCTTTTCCCATCTGCTAGAACAGCCGTATGATGGCATCTCCCGCCTCGGACATTTTAGGAGCAAAGCGCAAACGTTCTCCTATGGGTGACGATGCTGTCACGAGACCAGCTCCGATCACTCATAGTAGAGATGTGACGAAAATCAATTATTTGGTGCGGATGAAAAGTGCACCTTTCAAATTGATTGAGGGTGATTCAGAGACTTTTGGAGATGTTCTTGGATTGATTGATGACTATGAAGGTGTGTTTTCTTCTCCTCACAGTTAATGCTCCAAACCACGTGAGCCAGAAGTAGATAGCTTTGTTGCAACTCTTTTACTTTTCAGACTCTACGCATGGAGCGGAGAATGTCCGAGCGACTCAGATACCTAAACCTCTAGTGAAATGAGGATGGCATCTAGTAGTTTCTTTCTTTCTGGCTCTAGGTTGGGGTCATCTCACAAGGATTTATGTTTTATATTTTGCAGATTTCCAGTTCAATGATTCCGAGCTTAACATTTACAGGTGCTCTTCAGAGACAAGAAAGCCTAGCGGCAAACCTCGGCGCGAAACTTGTTGGTCCACTTCTTCTGAAGTCTTTCGAGAAGATCTTCGACGGGCCTATAAAGGTGATTCAAAGCTCATTTGCTTTGGAACAATCACCTGTTACATGGCTCGACATCGTCACATTCGCCCGCTCCAATCTCTCTGATTTTGTCTTGAATGATACCAGCCATGGGAAAGCTTGCCGCGTGTGGATCAAGGGAGGCCAGCTCGAGATACCGGAAGATGATTACAGACTAATCATGTCTGGTGCGCCAGAGAGGATGATTCCACCACATGCCAGCCCCGAGGATGAAGCTGCTGAGCTCGGGACTCTGAACATTCTAGAGTCACGACTCGGCATTCTAATAAAAAAGGCAGACGCAGTTGCGAGCAAGGCTCGACAGCTAAATTATCATCTTAAGGGAAGAAAGGCAGCAGTGATAGCTCGAAAGGCTGATCAAGCAGCTTCGGATACTACCTCAGAGGCGAGGACATTTTCTCCTCAGCCATTTTCGGCCATCAATCAGTCGCCGAAACCAAGTAATGGAGAAATATCCAAAATTCAGCAAGAGCTACTTGAACAGTTCATGGCCAACGGTCGTCGGAGCTCTATAGCACATGTTTCTCGTCCGAAAGCAAATCGTGCTACAGCCGAAAGCTCTAATGGAGAGTCTGATACACGGCGCACCTCTTACCCCATATCCTATTCCGATGACGCTACAGAAAATCATTATCGTATACTCATGGCTGCGAAAATAGAAAAGTTGGCTAGAGGAGACATTATAGATCCACCATGTGACCGATGTAGACGACTGAGGTTTGAATGTACGAAGCACCTTACCGCATGCTCGGCTTGCACAAAGAAGCATGCCAAATGTTCTTGGAAGGATATTAGGGATGGAGAGTTAGATGAAACTGTTGGAGCTGGCCAGAATGCGGCGCCTGGAGAGCATGAGTATGTCACCACGAACAATGAGTAAGCTGTTGGTGGGAGTTACAGAATACTATACTGATACAGTACTTTTGTAGAGGAAGCATCGAACCTGGTCTTGTTGTCAGTCGTGAGCCTGAAGGTAGTAACGCTCCGTCAGATTCAGGAGATCACATGCATGGAATCATCGATTCCAGGGAACGTCGCATAGAGAGTACCGCAAATGATTTTGCTATGTTGACACATATTGCATCAGCTGCCGCAGCGGCAGGGAACTGATGATATGAACACAATTCGGGGAGACGTTTCGCCGTTTCTGTATAACCTATATCTATCATGCCCACCTGTTATATCTGTGTCACAGCGGCCGCCGTATACGAGACGTATATATATCTTGATGTTTTGATACAAGATGGATTTATGGTGCGGACCTGGCACCACGTAATTGGTCTATCTATATGTACCACCTCCATTGACGAGTGAAGAAGTTTATTCTTGAGTAATCAGGGGAAACAAAGACTTTATTAAGCCGATATTACGTGCGTATCTTCCTCTCAGGTGAGTGGTTAGGAAGTCGGCTAAACGAGGCCTGAACAGGAGCCGAATTCAACAAAAGCTTATTCGACTGATCTGCAAGCTCCTCGGTGCCACGATTTCCAGAATTTGTTCGTGCCTCGTTAGAAGTACAGCCTGTTTCATTTTTCTGCGGACACACGGAGTGTGAACTCTAATTCCTGGAGTTAGTTCAGGTAGGGAGAGGCTCATGATGTGTGCAAAATGATGACACCACTCTTCAGTTCAATTAGCCAAGTCGTAAGCCACGCTAGCGTAAGACTGGTGAATAAGTCATCTCAGGTAGCGTAACCCAGATAAAAGTGTCTTACTTTCCAGTATCCGGCTCTGAACGTCATTGTCTCTCCGCCCATCACTCCATAGCAAACCCGACTTTGTCTATTTTACGACGAAAGAGCGACACCATAAATATGCACATCTTCCTCTTCCTTTGCTTCGGTTTCCTAGGTGTTTCTCTCGCTACACCAGGTAGCCCGAACTCTACTCCTCTCAACGCCGTTCCGAGCTCGTCAAATACCTTCATCACATTAACATCACAATCTACCAAAACTCCCCCTGTGAGTTATGTTACCACTACGTCCAAGGTCCCCATTACTGTTTCAAGTATTATTCCAAGCAAGACTGCCGTACCGGATTGCAACTATCAGGTGCGTAATTCTCGTCTCCTTGAGGAATTACGAGAAATGCTAAAACTTTAAAGGGACTTCCAAGCACCCTTCTGCTAGAACACGACATCGGTGCATCGTACACATCCACAATTCTAGCTTGCCAGACCGCATGTGAAGATACTACTGGTTGCGAGTCTTATCAATATCGAAGTACAGAAAATATCTTTTTTGAGAATTGTGAGTTTTAACGCCTTGTGGTTTCTCTTAACTATCGCCCCCCAGAATGTATTCCAGGTTACAAAGAAAGTATGGGATGAAGGAAAGCTAATGGGGTACAGGTCACATGTTTAATGTCAGATTTAACAGCAAGGATGAAGATGGTATCCCGTTGACAATTTTGAGTCATGTGAGTGGCATATATTATTCGAATCGGTGGCCGAGTGACGGATCTGGTCATTGCTATGGGTGAACAGTATGTGGCTTTTAAATATGAAATGTTTCTTGGGATAATAAATAGGTCACAACATAGCAAACATGTATGAGTGGGCAAATTCAAGCTTCTTTAAATCTTCAAATTACATTTATAAGCTCTCTTTCAACGCAAATCAGCAAACGCCGTAAAGTTCTCGGCCGATCCTGCTCAAGTATCAAAAGCGCTACTCCTACCTTCAATTCTCAAGGCCGCCAGCTGGTGAAAGTCCAAGCGTCCTCTTCTGTCTTTGCAAAACCGATTCTCGGGCCGGGAAGCCCATCTCTCTCTTCAAATATGTCATCCACATGCTCTACTGGTTTTTTGCTCCTGTCTCCTTCAAAGTGAGCAGCAACAAGAGCAGCAATACTTAGCCTGGCTTGGATCTCTCCCGTCTCGCCCTGCAAGGAGATAAATGCTATCACGGTAAGCACGATACCAAGAACCACCAGCAGAAGATTTGCCGCGATTAAGCTCATAAGTGGTGCTTTGGGCACTTTTGCCACGAGTATATTTTGACGATGTTGTGATTCTATGACCTCCTCAGGAACAAATATGCCGGCCGAAACAGCTAACGCTGTCTGGCTATAGGATAAAGCGAAACTGTCGGCGAGGTTCTGTGCGGTATCTCCCAGCGCTGCGATGCTCGCTGCCTGAATCAATGTGGGGTCGCCGACCTTGGTATATTGCTGACCTCCTTGGAACAAGTTTGCCATGGAGGAATTGCTGGGCGTGGTGAGGAACCTCGTCACTGATCCGTTGACTAGTGAGTATTCGAGGTCATAAACCGTGGTGTTGCAAAATAAAACGCTGAGCACACCTCCATGAACAGCTATTGAAATCTCGGGATCTGATCCTAGTGCTTTGCTAACACCGATATTTCGGTTTACCTTGGTAATGGAAGCGAAATAGTATGGATTTTCTAGACTCACACTATGTGTGCTATTGTCAGACGCGGTCGAGTTGGTGAAGTATGCCGTAGTCATGACATTTGCGTTTGGTGTCATCAGCAACCCTTCAAAGTCAAATGGACATTTGTAAGGAGTAGCAGCTCCATATATCCTCTGATCATCAATGCATTTGCTTGTGACGGGCTTGCACTCTGTTTCTAATGCCCAAGACTTAGCTGTAAAATCTATATCTGCAAGCTGGAGCTGAGGTGCTACGCCGAGATATGCGAATTGTCGTCCGTGATTTTCGTGCGTAATCACCGCGGTTGTTTGGGAGACATTGGAAAGGACTGCTAGCGACGTCGAGCCATTGATGAGGAACGCACCGGCGGCTGCTTGGTCCAGAGAACAGCCACCAAAGTATGTAATGTTGACATCTGTGCAACGATCGACAAGGCGGAAGCTATGGTTTGGCTGTTCTGAATTTGCGCTTGTTTGAACAAAGTTTACTGTTTTGGTAGTAAAGTGTAGCCATGTGTCGGTAATCAAAACCAATGTACTACATACGCAAGTATGAGTAAGTAAGATGATCCAAGAGGATAAACCTACCTCAGAACTATCCCTAGAGTCAAGATTGTTGCTATGGTTTTGATAGGGCTCCCTTGCTTCTCCCTACGACCCCGCCAGCCAACTGTATACTTGATCCAATGCCATAGTGATACTGGAGACCCATTTGTAATCATTTGTAAAATTAGGGTCAACTGGTGTGGGGTTGGTAAACGTTGGGTGCCCTCAGTCCCTCCTGCACGAAGAAGACCTCTCGATACCGGGTACGAAGTTAAGGTGATCGCAAATCCTACGAGCAATGGTGCCAGCGTACTGGACCAGGATGCAATTGTGATCAGAGTGGTAGAGCTGATACGCACATATATTGCATCTGGATCATCATGCCCGTCTTTGAACGCTAAGTTACTTGAAACAAAGCCATTATGAACTACCCGAAGATGAAATATGAGCCCGAGAAGAAGTCCGGAGAACAAAATCATTGGTAGAATCATTGCCATGGAGGCTATGAGAATTTCTCTACCCCGACCACGGATACGATTCTTCTTCTGGTCGCCATTTTGCAAATGGTAGATGCCATCTGATGAGTAGTACGACTTGTTCTCCATCTATGTAATACAAAGCATGAATGAAAGAATACTTGGCTTCCAGAGAAGTATAGCTAGCGCACACTGCACCTTTTATATGTCAAGGGATGTGACGAAGCTGAACCCAAGCTTCTTCAGACGTGAATCTAGACTACAGCCCTCTCCTCAGAAATTTAACGAATGGCTGCATCTTCCGCAGCCACAGGAGCAGGAGTTGGCCATGGACGGACGTGGCGCATCAGCTGAGTGACCGTCGCTCGGGTATCTGCTAAGTTGATTAGCTAGCTTGATTTACTTGATTCACTAGAGTGCTTATCATGGCATTTTTGCTCAAGAATGATAATTGTGATACCCAAAAAGTGGTGGAGGTACCAACACCCCTGCTCTACCGTAAACGGCTCAGAGTTGGTGTTATTTCGGGCAGAATATGGCAACAACTAAATTGATCGGCGCTCGTAGTTCGCTTTCGTGCGACGCTTGGAATATCGGTGGTGGACGGGAATCTCTTTTTTTTTCAACAATCATCACAGGAGAGGTAGCATGCAATAATTCGAAGTCTCTCGACTAAACTCTCTTCCCTTTCCTTTCAGATCTGAAGCAGCTACAGTCTTCAAGAAGCGGATGATTAGGTCCGAAATAGGGTTTGTAGAGCAAGTGACTATATGACGAATGTGGCCGTATTGGAGAGCAAGCACTAGAGAGATGAATTTGTGGTGGATTTCTTCTTAAGAAACATAAATGTACGCATATAAATTGCGATAAGCCGCGAATTCAGTTTCGAGTTTGAAGTATTTTGGCAGCTCAAAGGCTTAAGTGCCGACATTAATATGCACCACGAATGTGCATGGTCCTCAACAGATATAAGGTAGTAAGGTAGTGAGTGAGTGAGTGCTGGCCTGCGCCAGATGGCTAATGAAACCATAGCTTTCATCATTCATGCCTAAATCACAACAAATTGCTCTTGGTTGCTCTTGGTTGGATCCGGCCCAATACAAATACGACCCTACTACCAGTTCAAGACAGACCCTTTGGGCATGGTTGTTAGGTTGACAATCGGCCAAGCTTGTGCGTTGGAGCGTGCATGCACCGGGCAGATAGCGATCTCTCTTGGTTTGCATCCTTCGACTGCATGAACCATGGCCCATCAGGTCAAATTGTAGGAATGCCCTCATTGGCACACGTAGGAAGGGCAGCGAGGGAGAGGCCGGCGAGAAAGCGGTATTTCTCTGAAATAGCCCGGAGCGGAAAACCCCGCCGTCCCGTCCTAAGAGCTATAGTGGGGCGTTGTTGTTTTCTTCACCGTATCGTGACTTTTTGTTTACCGCTTGCAGCTTGCACAACGCATAAAATTATGTGATGGGTGGATCAGTAGCTTGTCGGTAGGTACATAGGTCAAGAATTTTCTGTCTGCTCATTTCCTCCTCCTTACTTCAAAGTCATACGTACCCTCCTCTCTGCATTTGGTATCCGGATGTCTTCCTTCTTCACCAAGCTCTTCTCAAATATCATGTCCCCTCCATTCTTCACTCGGTTTAGAAACCGTCTTTCAGGCGGCCAAGCAACCATTCAGGCTTCTAAACCATCCGCAGAGGAAGCCCTTCTGCAAGAGGCACAAGATAAGGAGATGTTGGAGAAAGCAGTATGTAAAGCCATCACTATTTTAGCGCAAACTCAATTACTTGACATGTACTGATTCTAGGTTTTAGATTAATGATGCTGTCACTGCTGGTCTGACAAATGAGGAGTTCACCAAATCTGTAAGTCAAAAATATCCAGGCGACATCCAAGTCCAACCGAATCCCTCCTCCCACGAGAAGATCACATACATTTCTACATATCAAATTCTGACTGGAAGTTTCACAGGTTGCGCTCCACCTAGCCAAACAGCTACAACCCTCCCTCGAGAAAGCTTCCTCCGATATCACCTCCATTGAAACCAAAGTCCTTGCCTCCAATAACGAGCTTCTCGTAAAGGTGGATGAAAGTAACACGAAGACTACCAGCAAGGTGGAAGGGCTCGCCAGCTTGGTTGAAGCCATCAATACCACATCTGCCACTGCTACTAGCAAGATTTCTGCTCTCGAACATGCTATTGAGCAAATCAATGCTTCTCTCAAAGCTCTTCAAGAACAGGTTGCATCTCCAGACACGACTCTGCTCACCTCGCAAGCATCCAAGCTAGATGATATTATTGCTGCACTCTCTGAATTCAAATCTGGCACTGCAACAAACACAAATACGCTGAGCGAAATTAAGACCGCTGTATCTGCACCACCACCAGCTGCTGAGAAACCTGACTTGAGTAAAATTGAAACTTCTTTGAGCAACATCATCACCAGTATTGAGTCGCAAAATTCTACGCTTACTGAAATCAAGACTGCCGCCACAACCCCTGCTCCAGCTCCCGTCTTCCCAAAGACTGATCTCTCTTCTTTGGAAAGCTCACTCACCAAGGTCCTCAGTGGTATTGAATCTCAAGACTCCTTACTTGCTGAAATCAAGACTGCTTCAACTGCACCAGCACCGGTCTCTGAAAAGGTTGATTTGACTACCGTTGAACAATCCCTCAGCACTATGCTTACCAAGATCGATTCCATCCCTGTTCCCGAGAAGACAGACCTTTCTACACTCGAGAAGTCCGTGAATGATGTGCTTGCCACAACTACTTCCCACAAAGATAGTCTCGCCCAAATCCAGGCTGCAGTTTCAGCTCCAGCAGCTATTGCCGAGAAGACTGACTTGACATTGCTGGAAACATCTGTCAAGACCATCATTGCCGATCTTGATTCTCAAAAGAAGGCCCTATCGGCTATTCAGAAGTCAACCTCGACTCCTGCTGAAAAGGCTGACTTCACTGGACTTGAGTCTTCTATCAAGACAGCAATTAACAGCATCGATTCCCAGAAGGACATTCTTTCTGAAGTCAAGGCTGATATCTCCGCCTCGAAGGTCGCGGTTATCGAGAAGGTCGAGTCGGTCAAGGTGTCTGTGGAGGCTATCCCAGCACCTGCACCTACTGTCGCCACAAAGGACACGGAAATTCTCGAAGAAGTTAAGGTCGTTCGAACACTCCTTGAAAAACATCAATCCACCTCTCAGGTGGTAGAGATTGAGGATAAAGGTATTGAGGTACCGAAGGCCGTCAAGTCTGAAGGCAACGGCGTAAAGGCTGAGCCTGAAGCTGTAGAGGCATGAGATGATGTATAAGAAAGCACAGAGGAACGAAACCCACGAGGATGAGCGATCTGTGAATAAGATAATAACGTGATGGAATATTGTAAAGGCAGCGATTGGGATAACGAGATTTATGTAGCTTGGTGCTTTATACCCTTTGATTCGGAGCCTGTAGGGTCAGCTATTTACAATCGTTCTTACATAGCTTAAAATTAATTACTTGAGAAGTTTGTGTTACTCGGGCTAGTGTCTTCCTTTCTCATTGACGTGTGTTCGCTATGAACTTGCCATATTGGGCGTTATTCACCATACGATACGAGAAAAGCTATGTATGCTAACTACGTGCTCGAGTGGGGTTGGTGCTTGTCTATACATGTCCCTTCGACCTTGGAAAAAATCAGTACGGCTTTGCCCTGTTATGATAATGTTACTGCGCAGTGCATTTTTGAGCCAGAATATCGCCCAATCAACTGCATTCTCTTACTTTTCATGAAACATACAGAGAGGCCAGTAGAACCTAAAAGTTGGAGAGCCGCAAAAGGCTCTTACGCCACGTATCAATCAAGATCACTTCTAGGTCAGTTTGCTAAGAGAGTATAATGGAAGTCTTCCCCTCTGTTGTTATGTACTATCTGAAGCTCTCCTATATACATCCTGAATCTGATCAAACAGTATAACGCCACATATCTCCACCAAACCCGAGATAACTGCCGACAATTTTAAATGACCAAGGAGACTTTCTAGACAGGAAAACATTTGGAGAATGTGTGCGCCTAAATATGTATTTAATGAAAAGAATCGGATTTGAGTGAACGAAGGTAATGTATGGGCAAGGAGGGACCATTGGCAGCCGCTTGAATATGTGTCAGTCAATAAATCGTCATTAGACCTTGAAGCGTCGGTATCTTGGAACCGGTCCGGTGGCTGGATAAGCTCGTCTTTTCTGCTGATGAGTTGCCCAGTATTCATCTAGTGCTTCGGAAACCTCAGAAACCTCGCTGTAGGGCTGCTGAAGTGCTAAGGCTTGTACAGCTTGAGTGATGGCGGCATCCGTAAACGCTCCTGTTCTGTCTCTATACTCTGCCCGGCTATATGGACGAGCCCTCCAACGAGGATCCATTGGATCACCGAAGTCTGTTGTCTCGTTGTAACCAAGGTTAGGTAGATTGGTAACATTAAACGCCGCCATCATGTCCTGGTCCTCGTGGATCAAGTTATGGCAATGGAACATGTAGACTCCATTCCATGGCGCATAGTGCGCTTCTACAATCGCGGTCTCATGTCGTCCAAGCCATACCACATCTTTCAAGCCTGCTGACTCGTAGGGTAAGACACTGCGATCGCCATTAAACCTTTGGAGAACTTTGAAGTCAACAAGATGTACTGTTTAAAAAATTAGCATCACGATCTCCATAAACTTTGAGATTTATTTCCTTTGAGCAGCCTCCAGGTTGTGGAGCTGCATAAAAGCCCGAATGGACATGCATGTTCTTACTTCTTCCTGAAGAATACTATGCAACATGTGAATGAGACTTACCGTGTATTGGATGAGTCCAACCGCCAGATGAGTTTTCCAATTCCCATATCTCGACAGTTCCCCTAGGAACATTAGCGAGGACTCTATTTTCAGCGTCTTCAAACCCAACACCGTTAATTTGCCATTCGCTGTTACTTCGGTGGAAACGGAAGTGGTGATTAACTTCATTGGTGGTCGCGGTAGGGAAGGGGACAGCACGAAGCGTTGTTGGGACTGTGGAGGTATCTACGACTGGAGTACCGCTGACCACAAACCGCATCACTTTGTCAGTGTCTTCATACTCTTCTTCAACTCCAATCCCATTGACCTCAGGGAGATTGCGTAGCTCTATTTTCTGACCTGCGAATGATGTAAAATCAAAAACTATCTCATAGCGCTCGGCATTCGCGACATAAATATCTGAAACTTGGACAGGTCTCTCCAACAGACCAGCATCAGATGCAATAACCTTGAAAGGCAACTTTGTATTGACTGCTGTAGTTCGTGCGAAATACAGGGCAAAACTTCGAGAGACCGCTGAATTCAAGAAGCGAAAGCGATATTTTCGTGGCTCGACATTGAGGAATGGCCAGGGCATACCATTGACGTGGAGTATATCACCCCACACACTCTTGTCTTCACCGAACGTAGTATGTAAGGTGCCATCAGAATTGTACTGCTTTGCTGATAGCACTAAAGGAATATCGTACTGGCCATACCCAGATGGAAGACCAAGGGCAGCTTCGGCTGGATCTGTAAGTATGTACGTCCCAGCCTGACCGAAGTATGCATTCTCGGCAGTCTAAAATATGTCAGCATACCTGATGGCACTCCAAAAGAATTTAACTTACAATAGATACTGCATGGTCGTGATACCACAACATTCGTGCTGACTGATAGTTTGGCCAGTAGTAGTCTTTTGCTTCACCAGAACGAGTGATATCGTTGGCCCATCCGTCGAAAGGGGCACGTGAAGGGCTTCCGTGCAAATGCACCGAGTTCTCCCTTGTAGCGTTATTCATGATACGAACAACAGTCTCAGTGCCTATGGGCACGAGGAAGGTCGGCCCTGGGGACATCCCATCGTAGCCTACCAATTGCGCTGGCTTTAGATTGGGGTAGACTTGTTGTTGAAAGGGAGAAATGACTATCTCGTAGTACCAGATGTCTTTTCCAGTTACCGGATTAGTGACGACCCTATTACGTTATTAGCTCTAGTTTACAAAGGCTTGAAGGTGTAGAATAAATAGTTGTGACCAACTTCTTAGGTTGTTTGACAGGCGGTATTGGTAGGGGTCGCCCAAACATTGAGGGATACTTTGGGCTCAAAGCCTTCTTTGCGAATGGTACGGTACTCGGGTCATCCTCGACAATGGCGGCGAGGGCAGCAACTTCGGCGTCTGGGATGGCGGATGGAATTTTGCTCTGACCTACTACACTCGTAGCAAGCAAGAGTAGCAAGGCAGAAGAGGTGAAAATGGGAGCCATCATTGCAGCGATGGGTAACTGCTAAGATTCCTAGGAAAGACAAAGAGCTTTCAATGATCACTGCAGAGGACAAAAATTGAAGTTCTGTTGGCTAGCATTTATAAATTAGGACTACCCTAGGCATTGTTTTTTTTACCGAATGGGGATAGAGGTAACAGACCAGAGATCAGGAGAAGGGTGTTGCTACCACACCTTCTTCAACAATAAATCAGCCCATATCCAGGGTACTGTGGGCTCAATCCGGAATTAAATGGATATATGACTATGTTCTAGCCATATGAGTGTGCTTAGTAGGGAAGATATATTGGATACGTCGAGCGACGGTAAATATCGGAATCATTTCGGTGCTAGCCATGTATCACATTCCAAATTTTGTGCAAGGGTGACCTTCGAACCTACTCTGTGGCTTACTGTTGGTAAGGTATGATATTGTCAAAGCCTCATAGTTGTCCTAGTGGTGTTCAGATGGACTGATACCATGAACAGAATGAAGACAAGCAACTGCTTTCCATCTTCGTCCGGAAGGACCAGATACCGACTAGGGACATGGATCAGTTAGTAATTTCCTTGGTTGCATATCTGTAGGTCAAGCAAGGAGGTGCTTAATACTCACTAGTTAAAGTATTAGCATGGAGTACGCTATCACCTGCAGTCTCTTTAGCTTCGAGCTTGAGCTTCCTGGGACAAATACCAGAGATACTTCCTTACAAGTGAACAAAGAAACCTAGCGACTCGAGGTGTAATAAGGCTTCTGTCATGCGGCTGATTCGCACCTACGGTCAGGTGGTGGCCCATCAGCTGTGTCTCATGTAAGACGGGTCATAATGGTATTGAGGATTTTGAAGTCTATGCCGAGTATCTAAAATGAGATCTAATTTTGGTAAATTTGAAAGGGGCTTTGCAGGTACCCATAGCTACTGTATGTACGAGGCGTGATCATAAGTAATGAGAAACGGGTTATCAGCCTTTAACTGCATTGAGAAACGAAAGAGGGGTTTTCTCAGGCCTTCGAAGCAAGTTCCCATATTAGGTATTTGAATTTGTTGTGTGGCAAACATCTGAGAATAACCATAATGTACAGAGCTTGAGGATCTAGTTGAATTACCTCATTGCAATCTGAACCCTAGTCTGGAACCAAATGGCACAAGTAGCCACAAGAATGTTCGGATTTTGCGTACTTTGGCCAACGAATTATGGCATCTCAGAGTCTCGAACAAGCAAGTAAGCACATGCAAAGAATAAGCGCAACACCTAATAAATCATTTATCAAGTGTCCGACCTGAAAATCTCAGGCTAGGATAAATCTGCTTCCTGTTTAGTTCTACGATTCAGAATGCTCGAGATATTCTTGGAATCATTAGCTAGTCTAGTAGGCCATCTGTATAGCATTTTGGGTCTGCCGTTGCTTAACCCTGATCATTCCTGATCAGCCACCTCGCGTGCAAATGCTTAGAAAACGTGGCAGCCAAGAAGGCCAAGAGGCCAAGCTGTCGATAGATGCTTGTGATGCTTCGTGATATTGGTTTCTTTCTTGTCACATGAAGCCTGACTCTTTGAAGCGGCCCAAGACCTCAATAATTTGCTCCACAATTTTGCAGACCTTAGTGCCGGGGTAACGGTGCCGTTTCACAGTTTTTAGATATCCTTCCAAGTACAAAGTAATTCGTAGTCCTTGTCCTAGGTACTAAAAGGCACGGGTCGAGCCGCTGCATAGCTCTGCAGTATAGATGCAGTGTGCAGTATGCAGTCTGCACTTGATAGTGGATTCTAAGCCCCGGAAGTTCTGGTTGATGTTTCTTGCTTTGATCAAGTGAATCTGCCAAAGACGTCTTAGTTAGCGAGTAGCTGGTTATTGCGCCACATTCGTACCTGTCCTTATGTGTTTTAATAAGTGTGACTTAGTCGGGTGTATTCGGGGTGTATTCGGGGATGAAGGACATCTACACATATCCTCAAGCCACTGTGTATGGTAAGTTTCTGTGCGGCCTGCTGCCTGAGAGGACTTAGGAAATCTTACACAATTTGTTCCCAGAAACTGGTGAGCTTAGGTACCTGCATACATATGCCGCTAAACATGATAACAACTAAGAAATCCATGACGAGGTTAGGCCATGTGCTTGAGCTGATCTTACTGATCTACGCCAGCCAATCGGAACAATTTGTGTACTAAATTTTGCGCTCTGAGACATTGTCAGCGCTGAGAAAAAGTGGTTCAATATCAGGATGTCTTTATATAGGTCAAGACTCAAACCAAGCTTTCGTTAGTTTTGCAAACGCAACTTACCTTTCTCGGATCATAGTAGTCGCACATGCCTGGGAGTATATGCGATATGGAGATTCTTGGCGTGCCAAACAGTGAATATGGGAATCTATCTTATAATAGCAAAGAATTTAGCTCTCCTAGAGAACATCTCACTCCTGAGATTACGAGTCTATACAACGTAAGCATGTTTTACGGTTGCCTTTCATAATCCTTCTTGTAGCAAGTAGGGATGGCTTAATGTAGTGTTCCACTTATATCCACACTTGGAATTAAGTATCACGTGCGACAATCATAGAATACTAACCTTGACTCTTAGCTCCTGGTCGGTTCATTTGAAAAGGTAAGGTTCTTAAGATCTGCAATTTTCGAGATACAGACTTTTAGTCTAACCATTAAGTTCCTTTTCTCGGTTTATATCATCAGCCAGCACACCTGGCAGAGTGTTGCGTTGGTTGAAAATATGTAATCATGAGCGCAATTATATCTGATATCTGCACCTGCCCCTCAATCTTTGACTCCGTTCCACCTGAGATACAGCTCACTCTCTTGAGACATCTCTAAGATCTGCAAACACTGGAGACACTGTGCAAGACATCACCTTGTTATCTTCGACTGTATTAGCAGTCTCGGCAAGACGTCTTTGCAAACGTCGTACGCAGCCATATTACCCCAATGATTCTACCGCTTGCATTCGAGGTTTTCAATCGGCGTAATCCGCATTCTAAAGCATCTCTGGGTTCCTTCGATCAATCACAACCTCCTTTACGCGAAATATCATATGTTGCTGCAAAGTCACTTCTAATTTTCCGGTCGCGGCGTATTTCACTGACGGGTTTGTAGGCAGTCGCCTATCCATAATTTCGCGATTTTTCCCTACTGGGGCTCTTCGGTAGGCTGAAAATGCTCTCGTTGCCAATGTTTCTAAGGTGGAGCGAGCAAAATTGACAAGAGCTGTTTACCGCCTAGATATCTAAGGGAGCATATTCCAACACTTCAGACCACCTCAAAATGACTTGATGATAGCTGAACAGTCCAATCACTTCTTCTCACAGTTGAAGGACTCGGAACTAGAAAAATTTCTCTGCGTTCAGACATACCTACTCGACGAACTTGAAGGGTACCTTGACCAAGCGGAAAAGGTCTTTGTTTAGGCTTGCATTAAAGAACAATTTTCACCAGGTCGTTGCGTGGCATAAAGGGTCTATTAAGTTTGAATACAGTATAACTCAAAAATTTAAAGACAAAGAGCGTGAAGACACCTGCCGACTGGAATAGGTGAGAGGTGCACAATTGCCGCATCTTAAAAATTGAGGAAGGAATTTATCGCCTTGACTAGACATTGTATTTTGCACACATTTTATGACACATATTTCTGAGATATCAAGTGACTGGTTCTGCTCCGAGTTGCTACTCCCATCGTTGTTATCCGCCACTTCGTCGTTCTAATCATCATTCCCAACTCCATATACGAAGGGATCTTCGCTACGCAGGGGGTGCCGGAGTCCTTTAGTTAGACGGTAAGGCAGCTGGGGTCAGTAAACTTTTTCTATATGCCGCTTGCGTAAATCTGTTTGGTACGCTACAATAAAGGCCTTTCATTCTAATGGAGAACTAGATAGTTTCGATTCCTTTATTCGCCTAAATCACGTAATATTCATTAAAAACAAAGACTCTCATTTATTTAATAATAATCGAGATGCGGCTGGTTTCGTTCAATCAAAGCACAACTCAATCATGGCACAAGCTGCTATTGATCGCGATGATTATACTCATCCAGAGAAGATTTACAAAGACCTTACATATGAACCACATAACGACCCTGATACCAGTGCCAAGAATTACGAAGCACGTAAACATCTTAAAACATGCTTTTCGCTCCCCTTCGACTACCCAAGGGAGGAGGAGGAGTTATGTTGGAATTGTGGTTGGAGCGTATATCACGAAGTATATGCTTCATACGGATCACGTATTCGAATTTTTCACACCCGTGGTAACATTGGAATATGGCAACTTGGATCTAAATGGTTAGTCCGCGACCAACCAAACGATACTTCACTCGGGAACGATTTTATTACTCAAGAGTTTCTACGCAACCAAGGCTTGGATATCCCCCTTGTAAAAGAAATGCGACAGCTTAATGCACCTACAGATAAAATAGCTCTCACTTTGATGTCTCGAGCCCAAGGCGTAGGTTTGGATAAAATTTGGCATACGCTCTCGTCGGAGCAGAGATCGAACCTGAAGAACCAGCTCGGCGAAGCTATTACCCAATGGAGACAGTTAACGTCACCCGTGGCCAAGAAGGTCGACGGCGGTCTTATGGACGATTGTTTGATCGGTAACTGCCTCCGACGTAGGGCTCCGACATGTCGAAAAGTAGGCCGTAAAACAGACGAATGGTTGGAGAATCTGGAAGAAGACCTTCGATTTGGAATTTCCCTTCTCCACAAAACCAAGGATCCAATGGTTATCGAAGCGAAATTCCAAGAAATGAAGAGGAACTTTCCAAAATCGGACCCCTACGTCCTGACTCATGGAGATTTGAACTTTACCAATATCATAGTCAAAGATAACAAAATAGAAGCGATCATCGACTGGGAACATTCTGGATATCTCCCTTGGTGGGCCGAGCGCTGGCTCTCTTTAATAGGGGGGAATGACCTGTCCGACCAACTTTTCGAACCTCTCTGGGCAGATTTTGGTCTAGAAATGGACACAGATACGTTTCAAAAAGAGATTATTGATAGAGTAGCACCAGTTGTGGGGGCTTGGGATGCATGTCGATACTACGTAGATCACCCGAGTAGCAAGGCAGGCTGGCTACGTCCTGGTTTCTGTAAATGCAAACCTTTTGCGGGGGATTTCCGATGGACCGAAATTGGGAATCAGGTAGAACATCATCTGAAGGATACTTGGGTTGGTTAAAAATGATTTGCTCTATTTATCTGTCTCTTACTTGTTGTTTGAATTGTTTTGATTTAAAATTGATACAATTTCAGAGTTCCTATATACATTTAGTTCAAGAATCAAAACGCTTCAATTTGATTTCATCTTACCGATTTTTCCATCTTCTATCGCTAGATTCTCTTCCACGAAGCAATCTAGTAGCTTTAAATCCTCACTGTTTGCCTTATCCCACTCCGTTGTTGTTACCTTGGATGACTTATACTGAATGGAATAAAGCGCTTGTCCATCTTCTGGGTGTCGGACCAATGTAAATAGCTTTTTCTCATTGTGGTCACTGCCAAGACGAATAGCGATTCCATTCTGCGACGTAAAAATCTCCTTTACATAAGAGAAAAAGGAGAATGAATTTCTCTCCGATAGCATACCACAGGGTCCAAATGTGAAGGTAATCCATTTGAGCTTTTGCTGGTTCTTGCCTCTCGTTGGTATAGTTGCTCCATCGCACTTCTCACATCTGCGAAGGTATGAAGGATTAGAATGGCTACAGAACAAGCACTTTTGTAGCATGAGGTATTGGTTATCTTGTGGCATGATCGGTATCTCTTTCGATGTTTGTTGAGTTTGTCGAGTTTGGATTTTTGGGTCACTGCTCTTGCTTAAATCGATCTTCTATGTTAAGCATTTTATACTTTAAGACTTTTCAGGCTGGATCTATATCGATGAAAGCTTAGTACCATGTTCTATAGGGCTCTTGAAACAGGTGCTCTCAACCATCAGTTTTACAAATTTCAGGGCTTCTATTTCTTTGAAGTCGCCGATGCAATGCAATTATTCCACTGGCAAGCATTTAATGCCACAAAGAAGGATTAGAAACGATAACCCCGTTACTAAACCATCCGAAACGGTACCTGTCCTTCATGTCCAAAGCATTATCATCTTCTGCAGTTGTCTAATGCTAAACATATGTCCAAAGCATTATCATCTTCTGCAGTTGTCTAATGCTAAACATTTCTAAGCTAAATATGTTCACAAAAAAATAACAATTACTCGTTTCAAAAAACCAAGACAGAAACAAGGCTCTCTGCGATCAAGTCACTTGTCCTAACTAGTCAGCTGATCTTGTGAGAGACATTTACAAACGCTTGCCAATACTGCTAAGCATGCTTTGCCAAAATTGCCCCCCTCCATGATCAAATCAGACATTGCTGAGCATGAACAACAAAGCCAGCGTCTGCCGCTCAAAGGGTTTATTTTATTAGGGAAAGTGAAGGTGATGAACTTTCAGGACAATGAGGTGGTACGAGCTGCGCGTGCCATGAAGAGTGTAAGAGTGCTGCGCTAGTGTCAGATGAGCTGGAGTAAGACACACATCTCGTTGCTCGTTCAAAAGAGATTACTTGATGCCCACCTAAACTAACTATGGCACACGTTAGACACTTTCGAGAAGCGCCTCCTTCATGTTCGTCAAAGTGGATGAATAAAACGAATAGGTATGCTCATAGCGCTGATTTATGCTAACTGTGATGCGAGTACATCTCGAATCTCTGCCAAATATGGACTTGAGGTTGGTGGGATGGCACTGCAACTGAATATAATACTCAGTATGCTGACTTTTCTATAGATACTGTTCATTCCACTATTTAGGATAGTCCCAAGATAATCGTCGATAAGGTTGTTGACTCCAAGCTCCTTGCAAGTAAGTTTTACAAGATCTGTTACCTGTTCAAGGAACTAGTTCTAACTTTACCAGTAGAATAGAAGAAATCACGTATGATCAGCGAAACGAATGTCATCGTCCTCACAGCGGAGGACTTGGACGAAATCTTGGCGGGAGACCAAATGAGTATGTTTCATCCAGTTGAAGCTTGATTTTTTTAGTGACTCGAATATAATAGCCGGCGATGAAGCTATTTTCGACCAAGGGCAGCTATAAGTCGCAATTCTTTGAATATCGAGTACCTAGAGGCAAACGTTGCGGAGCAAGCATTCCTTCGGTATGGGAGACGATATCGTAGCTCATCATCTCGTAGTTTTAAGTAAGAGTCCACGAAGAATCCACAAAATTTACTAATCATATATAGTGTGCCCTCGTTGCTTCCTTTGAACGGATCTTAATCTGATAACACCATCGCTAGACAATTTTCCTTTCTCGATTCCATATCTATGCACCAGAACCTAATCGCTACTGAATATACTTCTCGAAGCACCACCTATGTTGGAAATCTCCCACTTATGATGCTGCTCCATCGATCTCCACCACTCCCCAGCGCACATATCACGGGCACATCATCGATACCACTCAATTACGATTCACATTGCATCGTCAGTGGAACAAAAGATTTATGGAATTCGTAGCTTAAGAAATGAAAATCTGCACAAATGTGATATCAATAAATTCAAACTCAAATTTTTGCCTCCTTTTTGCTATTCAATCTTCCGCATTTAATACGACATCGTAGTACTTTTCCTAGCCGAGCACACCTCCGTGGGTTACATGTGAATTGGAGTAGCATATTTGCAAAAACTATCCAGACTTTCCAAGATTAATCTTTTACGTACGATGGGATGGGATTTAGTGGCATTTCTCACGAGGATGTGGGATACAATAATATCAGCTGCAGAATAATGAAGTAACCACCTCGCTTAAAAAGGGGCGGATTTATGTAAGGTGGAATTCCTCTAGCAAGAGCATCGCCATCCTCTGAATGTATATCAAGCCAAGGCTTCGTCACTGATTCTAAGTATTTCTGCGGATTCTTTCGAGGAAGTAAATGCGAGGTGTTGTAGTCCATGCGTATCATTAGGTGGGATGAGTGTAAGCCCAGAACGTCTAACCGATGGTAGTGAGAACACTACGCCAGCGGTGAATCCAATTCTTGTAATGGTACGATATTCGATTCCTAGAAATGGGGTTTTGAGAATTATTCCGGTGGTATTACGGAACGTTATACACAGCGCATAATATCCCATGTCATATCATTACGCGCGAGAAACCCATCCACTACGCCGGGATGATGCTGTGGATTTCTTCAGCACTTTCTAATTATCTTTAGGTCTTCTATAAACAGTATATCCCCCGTTAGTTCATTTTTTTCTCCATATCATTATAGGGCAAGGTGAACGGTTGTGTTGTTGGACTGTAAATCATGCAGCAACTTCTTGGAGTGGTGTACTGATTACCACAGTAATGGCCACACAACTTGCACTGAGAATGTAATGCTCCTAATATGGTTTGGTATTAAGAAATTGCAAGATTAACATGAGCCCAACCTCTTGAGATAAAACCAAGCAATAGCAGCATTCCATCCCGAGGAGATCGTTGTCTGATCTTCGTGCCTTTTGCAGTAGAGCTGAACATTGCTGGTCACTGGTTTTTTTTTTTACAAACCTTCCAAAAATAGAACATATCTAGATGACAATCACAGTTAGGAACTATAGATCAATAGAATATTTGGATTTGGACGGAAGATTTACGTGGTTTCTATCCTAACTCTGCTTACATATTTCAGCTTCACTAAAGAAGAAGTAGTTGTACACAAAATCCAACTTGTCACAAATTGCTACAAGGTACTAGCTAATCTTGTTGTACTCCATATGTATAAAGAATGCTTCACAAACAGCAGTGTTTTATACCTGCGATGGCCCTGGCTATTCTTTCCAATCCTGCCCTTAAACCCCATAAATCCATAAATCGGTAAAAAATGAAAAACATGGAAACACATATCTACGAACAACTTTAACCCGCTGCCCGAAGAACATCGCCCGAAAGTGTCTGTGGCACCGTGGCCAGTTCCCACCATGAGGCATACGTAAACTCCATGCCCGGCTACCTGAGCCAAACCCACCATACCCAGCGCCTAGCTATCCAGAGAATTGCATACATCAATCGCGTCATAACTCGTAAATTCATTAAAAACAATCAAAAACAAGATATACCATATATCACCTAGCATATGGCTTATTCATCGCTGCTATTTCTCGCGCAATTTCTGGCCACTCTAGCTCTCGCTTGAATCGACCATCTTTGTTTCTTGCTGCCTGCAGTTTCTCTTCCCATTTAAGTAACTCGTAGGAGAAGCGCAGATGAGGTTGGATAATGACGTTGAGGCGTCTAGCGCGAACGAAGCAGTATGCCCTGGGAAAGGATAGACCAAGGGTTCTCATTACTTCTGCAATACAAATTGTTGCCGATCTGGACACACCAACACGACAGTGCACTAGCGTAGCTGTCTTGTTCGCTTTCCCTCTGTCTAGCATTTGTCAGGAGTGTGTCTGGAGAGTTTCGAGATTTTCACATACCAATAAAACCCAAACATCGCTCAAACTCTTCTGTTAAGGGATCCACCCCATTGTCTTGTACCCTTTGTATAGTCATAACATTCTCCAATCCCCATTTTTCTTCTTCTCCGTCTTTCCAAGTGGCTGTTTCTCCAACACTGAGAATCTGTCGTATGCCCATCCTTCGAAGCAAATCGGGATTATTTGCATGCGTTAAATTTCCTAAATACATGTAGTCGGTAACCCTTGAGGGCAAGGATCCATCCATTTGCGTGATCCACTCAGGTTCTTCTGTCACAATACCCGTGATTTCAGACAACGACTTGCCCCTATGTGTAGGGGAACCGGAGAGTAGACGAGGGGCGATTGATTTCAAGAGCGCAACATCTGAGGGATAGGCAAAAAAGTTACGCTTTTTGGACATATGGAGATCAAGCCACGCCGATGGAACAGAGAGGCCGGTTGCATATGTATAGTATGACAGTGCAAGCAATGTTGATTCTGTGTAGCCATCCGTGCAATGAAGAAGGATCTTGTGTTCACTCTTTTTGGACGTAGGTGACTGTAGGTATGGCATAGGAGAGTCGCCTTCTTCGTCCGGCTCTGCTGAACTGCTCGCTTCCAGGGCGATTCCATGAGATAGGTTGTAAAGCCACTTACACGTCTCAAGAATACCGTCCGTTTCGGCGTGGGACCATGTTGGTGGCATGATACTGCCAGATGAGGGAAACTCGAGGTGTATGGGCCGATCGGAAGTTTCGTTTGCTTCAGCAAGCGCCTGAAGAGCTAGAGGATTTAGTCGACCCAAATCACTGCATTCGATAAGGATGTCATATTGGTCATCGCTACCAAGCAACGCTGGATCGATTGCTGGGTCTGGAGTAGGACCCAGCCAGATATTGTGATGTATTTCTGAAGCTTTCGTCATGGTGCACATCTCAATTCTCTCTTGGTGGAAGAAATCCATGATTCTCCCTGTCATGTGTCCCCGAGAATTAATGGTCACAATTTCAGGATGGTACTTCTCAAATTGACTGAAATGGCTCATGCAGACGAATACATTGTAGCGTGGCAACTCATTCCCTTTACTGTGGGAGTCGACCCATGCCTTCTGTGCAGCAGCAACGTCCATAGCCAGCTTTCTGACCTCCATGTCATCGTCTCCATATACAACGATATCAGAGAGCATAGCAAATTTCGCTGCCTGTATTTGAAAATTACGAACTGAAAAGCCTTCTCTAGGATCGACCTCTTTGAAGGCTGCACCGGGTGTGGCTTGTAGAAGGAACTCTTCTGGAGCAATTGCACCTTTCAATCTCGAGCTGCTCAAATCTCCACCCGCTTTGACAATTGTGAGGCCCCGAAGACATTTTGGTGTCTTTTTGAGATTTCTTCGTCGCGCAATGAAGAAAGCTTGTTGAATGTGGTTCGCTGGATGGAGGCCATGAAACCATGGGAATACTTGGGCTGGGTCTGGCAGTGGTTGCCCTGAAATATGTTCTACGGCAGCCGCTACTCCAGCTGCATCAATCTCGTAGACGGTAGAGGAGCCCAGTATCCTGGGTTTGTAATTATCGGGAGGGTAGAGTAGAGATTGTGGTGTGAGGGAGATTTCTTTCGAAGGCGGGGATTGAGGGGGGGTATCAGGCTTATCAGCGGGCGCCGGCCCGGGGGGGCAGATTGGCAGATGTTTGTTTGGGATTGGAATTGGACATGCTGCTGAGGTGTTGATGCCGTCGAGACTGAGGGTTGGGGACATGGGACGCGGTGATGAGGAGCGAGTATGGCCCGAGGGGATTGGGCGAGGAAGTGCAATTGTAGTCATTTTAAGCTAGGAGCCAGAGCAATGGCGTGCCGTGCCCGGGAGCGCTCAATATTTATGGCAGCACAGCATGAAAGGAGTTGACGGGGAAAGCGACGGATCGGAGAAGGTCGAGGAGATGAGGAATGCAGACAGAGCTATGCGGAGGTGAAGTAAGGATGGGCTGTGGCTCTCAATCAGCTGTGGTAGTGGTGGTGATGTTGGTGTGGTTTCAACCTCCGTGCAGCAAGCGGGCCTATCTGATGGAGATTGCAAAGAAGCAAGGTTCAGCCAAGGGAGCAGCGAAAAAGTATAATTATATATTGACAACGGGATATGGATCTAAATGATATCCCAGCGTGCACGTTTGCATTCGGTCGAGAGCTGCGAGCGTGTGAGTATGTATGGTGGTGGTGATGGTGGTGGTGTTGATGTTGAAGGAGGAGGCACGCACGCACGCACGCACACACGCAACCGTGATTCCTCGCTGCCTCTGTGAGCCTTATCACAGTTCGTAGCACCGTATACTACTACTACTGCACACTGTCCTGTCCTGTACCGTACTGTAATGGTAGGGAATATGTATGGTTGGGTGTGATGGAGATGGGAAGGTTAGAGGTTCTGGTGGAGCACTAGCTTTTCGTGGAGATCCTTAGTTAGCCTAGACTGACTACAAGACAGTCGTGGTGGCCAATGCTGGTCAAGGGCGATGCGCCTTCGTGGCCGGCATTAGCTGCATCCCAACACCACACTGACCACACACATCAACACATATACCTGCCAGACGTATAGCATACATACGCGGTATATCGGATATATTGAGATGCATGGAGGCGTGCATAGGTATCTACACACTCCCGTACACGGAGCTGCATTCCCCCATCATCCATTTATTCCCATCATTATATACTACTACTCTACAGTACAGGCAGTAGATGAAGAAGAGCTAGCTGGGTTCCCATCTTCGCTCCCCAGCTCCCCATTTCCCTTCCCTCCTTTCCCACCCGACCGGCGAAAGCACACCTTTGTAACGCCCCAAGACCCTATTAAGTTCAGAGTCAGCCTCCCAGCTCAGCACAGCGGCAGACCGGGGATCAAACCAACCCAAACCAAGCCATAAGCCAGTCGCCAGCCCAGAGCTTGACGCTAAGATAACGGTGGAGCATGGGAGCCATGGGAGGCATGGGAGCGTGGACGTGTTGGTCGTTGGTGTGGTGTTGTGGACCTGTGGGGTATGGTCGGCCAGTTCGAAGGAATTGGTGTGGTGCCACGGGGCGATCCCAGCGCGAACCTCCATCCAAGCTTCAGAGATGCCAGGTCAGGCAGGGTACGATTGTAACCATCAAGATATTAAACGAGAGTACTACTTCTCCCCCCATCACCAACAACAGACAAAGTGAAGTGATAATCAGAAAAAGAAAACATAAAATTCTTATTGTGAGGGACTACATGGCTAAGTTAAAATAACAAAAACTAAGCTGATCATTCCGTTGATCTGGCCAAACTCTCTTTCGAGCCAACTCTCAACTACTCCACACAAATTACGCCACTAGAGCCAGGATAGACTAGGCTTTGACGACCTGAAAGACCTGATATCCAAAAAACGTCCTGTCTCTTATAGAAGAATATTAGCTAGCAAGTATTGCCAATGTCTTGTGCTGACCTCTCGCCGCGAGAGCTTCCACAGCTTGTCACTCAACAAACACACTGTTATAGGGTATATTGGAAGATTTGTAGAGATTCTCATTGTTACATGAAGCTTTCATTAATCCTGTCCACAATTTTGCTAAACACCCAGCGCCATTTCTCCATCAAAATCAAACCAGTCTGACGCCTATTTCAACCTGATCACTAGTCCTTGCTTATCTTATCCAATATCTTCACTGCACTGGAACTTGAGTGAGAACATCAAATGCTCCCGTTCCCACTTTGCTCATCCGCCCTATCACAATCCGTGAGCTGGGGCTCGTGAGGTCGTCAAAATCCCCATCGCAGACCGCCTCGGCCAGGAACCCAACCGTCGTTTCGAAGCTCATCTTCATGAAAGGACTCACGCTGCCCTTTAGTCCGTTGCGACTGAAACCTACGAAGCCACCTCCACGGGTCATGAAGTCGGCGATGAGATTCAAATGTCTTTGGTCAACGCTGATTCCATGACCTCCAAAGACACCAGATAACTCCTGAATGATGGTGGCTCTGCAAGCTTCCACACCGTACACGCGAAGCATGGCCACGATGTCGTTTGTAGATATTTTGTTCGGATTGATGAAACTCGAATACATGTGCATGGATTGAAGATTTACTCCCGCGGTGTGTACTACCGAAACATCTTTACTCTCTCCAGTCAAGAAGTCTTGGATTTTCTCCTTGGCCACAAATGTGCAAGCCCCGATGTCGGTAATCTTCTGGATCTCAACTTCACGGAGGACCTTTTCGACAATGGTAAGCATGAGTAGCTTGTCAACATCTGCCTCATACTCAAGAGAGAGGCGGCACCATTCGCCGTCCTTCTCGTCCCATTTGAAGCTAACGAAGTCGTTGCATTTCTTCTTGACCTCGGCTTCACGATCTATAGATACGGTAGTCGGTACGTCCTCTTCTTGCGGTACATCATCGTCATCGATATCAGCTGCTGCCGGAGGACTATAGCCGATGCCCTCGTCGATGTCCTCTAAATCTTCCGGATCCATGGCATCCTTTTGGGCTCGTGCCTGTATTTCGTCGTCGTCATCATCATTCGCTCCATAGCTCACAGCTTCTGCACGGTTTGCTCTTTGCTTATCATTGGTAGCATCATCTTCCTCTTCTTCGTCGTCGTCATCCTCATCACGCTCTCTCACCGCCTCGGGCCTTATTTCCTTCACCGCACGTGATGCAGTTCCAATCTCAGCTACCTTCTTTGCCTTGGGGTCTTTGCCCTTTTTGAGAGCCTTGCGAGTGAGAAATTGAAGTCGAGGCGCGAATCTGTACTGGAGTGCTTTAATAACGTCAAACTTAGTGATAGCGTATGTTTTCGTATATTCAGCAGACGGGAAAAGCTTGATATCGATATCGTATATTTTAGCCTGCGCATAAGCCACGCCTCGGTCGATTCGCTCTTTCACAGTAGCTTGATCCACTACTTCTGAAAGAAATAGCTCACTAATAGACTTCGCAAACCTCTCGCCCTCGTCAGTAGAAAGCTCTTCGTTCAGTTGTAGCGTCATTGACGGAGTTGATATTTTACCACTAGCAGTCATAACTATTTCTCTTAGACGTGGGATACCCAGCGTCACGTTCTTTGTGGAATGACCTGCCAAATGGAAGGTATTGAGTGTCATCTGGGTTGAAGGTTCCCCGACCGACTGGCCTGCCACGATTCCCACAGCCTCTCCAGGATCGACCAATGATTTTAGATATTTTGCCATAAGCATTGGCTCTAGTGTCTTCTGGGTATACAAGCCTTTCGAATTGCTCTTATTCTTTTCCTTAACCAGCTTATCCGGATTACCCTTCAAGTAACTTGTTACTTCGCTGTAATAAGACTCGGAGGTAGCAAATGCATGTCTTGCAGGGTTGTATAAAGACTGGACCGGATCTGGACCGGAATTGTGATGTATACCATTAGCCTTGGCGGATTTTATAGCCTTCTTCATTTGCTTCAAGATCACATCCTTTTCTTCGATTATTGTATTGAATCCTCCCTCGTCTGTATTAAGCTGGTGCATCTCAGAATCAAGGTTCTGTAAGATGAATTTGAAATCCCGCAAATGCTTTTGTTTAGTCACATCTAAGCCATCCTCACCATACAAAAATTGGATCATTGAGCCATCTGAATCCCGTACGGACGTGTCGTATTCTACCTTTAAGCCCTCCATACCTTTAATTAGACATCTCTGCAGATAGCCGGATCGAGAGGTTTTGACAGCAGTATCAATCAAGCCTTCTCTTCCAGCCATGGCATGGAAGTAGTATTCTTGTGGGCGAATTCCGGTCAAGAAACGATTGACGATATAGCCTCCAGCCCGGATATTTGTTTCGAAAGGCTTGAAGCATGGAAGCGATTTGCCGCTTACCATCACAGGTACTCTCCGACCTTCTAAGACCTGTTGGCCAAGGTTACATGAAATGAGGTTTGCATTGACAGCACTTCCCTTTGCTCCCGAAGTAGTCATGTTCTGCATTTGATTCTTGGGGAACTGCTTGACCAAGCCGCCTGGAAGACAAGCTAAGGTAATTGATGATGATAGATTCCCGGATGCGCTATTCATTAACATGTCCAGGCCAGCCTGTTTGGTATCGTCTCTCAAGACGTCTTCTAAGCGACTAAGAAGTTCTTTGTTGGTATCACTGGGAACTTCATCATTTAAGCCAACATACTTAGCAGCAACAGCAACGCCAAGATCGTTTGCTGCTCTAAGCTTTTCTTTACGCAATTTGTCGCCTTGTGGGGTTAATCGAAGATCGTCCATACCACAGGTGAAAGCTCTCATGTGGAGATATTTGGTGAGGAGTCGACCCAAAATGCTAAGAACTTTACCAGCGGTCGCTGGTCCGTAGGCTTCATGGATGGAGTGAATGAATCCGCCCCCAGACGGTCCAATCTGGGACTTGTCAAGAATACCAGTGACAAACTCTCCCCCATGAATCAAGACCTCGCCTTCTTCAGACGTAGAACCCCATCGATCAGCAGGAGTAGAAGTTTTGCTAGCAAGGTATAGGGGGCCACAATAAGGTGGGGTGATATTTTTCAAAATCGTGGTGATTACCTGTTTGCCAGTCCAGCGAGGTACAGGCTTTAAGATTGCTGGTGGTACCGTTTCGATACGGTCACCAACTATATGGCCGCTTTCTGGACGGAGACAGTTGTAAATAAGCTGCTGGTAGCTTGCCCGATCGAAAAACGTGTCTCTGTTGCAAAGCCAAACAGATACGGAAATATGATCTTGAATTAGACCACGCAATGGTTTTCCAGATGTTGCTACTAAATATTGATGGTCTGTATCGGCGATTTGCAACGCCTCAGCTCGAGCGATCTCATTTTGAGGGAAGTGCATGTTCATTTCATCTCCATCGAAATCGGCATTGTAAGTGTTACAATTTGCGTAGTGCATACGAATCGTTTTCTCGCCGGGGAGTACTCTTGCTCTATGACCCATGATTGATGGTTTGTGTAAGGTTGGTTGACGATTCATGAGCACCACATCTCCATTTGTCAAATGCCGATGAACCTTCTTATTCCGTCCACCATTCGAACTACCGCCGGAGGTGGCTAGCAGTTGGTTTGCCAATGCCAGACGTTCATCAGGAGTTTTTGTGCGGAGACTAATCACCATCCCGTTCTCATTCTCAATTGCTGCAGCACCGGGCCATTTGTCGATTCCATTGATAACTGCTTGCTGCAGCTCCTTAAAATTATGGCTGGTGACAGGCTCGGGGTATGTTAACTTTTTGGCGAAAACTGGAGGTACTCCAATCTCGTTCGTTTCTATATTTGGATCTGGGGATATAACACTACGGGCAGCAAAATTTACCCGCTTTCCCATCATATTCTTTCTGAAGAGTCCTTCTTTCTTTTCCAGCTTTTGTTTGATTCCATCTTCATTCTTCTTGCCGGCGGCACCTTGTATAGGATTTCGATCACGATCAATCAATGAGTTGACGGCATCTTGTAAGGCACACCAATCCTCCTGTAAATCCTGATAGTCTCGGCGCCGTCGATTAGGGTTCTCTTCAGTATTCCCCTTGCTGATCTCCTGGTAGATCATCACTATGTTTTCGGCGCGTTTCAAAATGAGTTTATAGAGATTGTTTTGTTGGTCCTCAGAGAGATCGTTCTCCCCAGTTCTTGCCTCTGGTCGATACTTATTAGGGGGTACCAACAGAGTTTGCAGGAAAAACATGTCCGCGGTGACCTTTGTAGGCTGCTTTAAAGTGGACCTTGAAGAATAGACAAGCGAGAATATCTCTTGCTCTTGCTCGAAAAGTGCCTCCAAGGAAGCCTTAACCTCTGTTGCGTTGACAAATCGTTGTGCAGTCTCAACCTTTGCTTTGGGGCTTTTCTTGATCTTCGGGCCAGAACTGGCCATAACAACATCTCCGTCCACATCGAGATCCTCACCATCACCCTCTTCATCCTCCCCATTCGAGGATGAATACATATCAGCCACTCCTTCATCAAAGTCTCCGGTGGGCTTTTCTCCTTGCTGTATCTTAACGACAGAATTGACAGCCTTGAAATCTCCTTGAGCCATCTTGGCTTTGTCCTTCGGACTCAGTGCCTTTTCGAAAATTTTGACGTACTTATCTTTCCTGTAAGTCGGCGATATACCTTGGCAGTTACGGCAAGCTTTCCCTGCTGATATGCTTTTCATAAAATCTTTAATCACAGCCTGTCTTGCTGTCGAAACTCCTTCGTTTTTCTCTCGTTCCCAGTCCCAAGAGACGTTTTCCTTCGCAGCTGCCTTTATAGACTTCTTCACAAACAAATTCCTCCTGCGCATGATATCATCTACAGGTGATTCGTCTGAAGACTCGCCGCTAACTTCACCTTCCTTTTGCTTTGGTAACACATCGATGTTTTCTATTTCCTCTGCTGCCGCGATCAGACCGTTCTGGATTAATCGTAGCTTGCAATAATATCGATTTACCTCTCGGCGAGACATCTTCAGCTTATCGCAATAGGAACATTTCGACCGGAGAAGACGCAAAGCAATACTCATAAATGTTGGGTGATAGACAGGGACTGGTAATTCGATATGGCCGACATGGCCGGGGCAGGCAAAGGCAGGAAGATTACATGTCGTGCATCTATGAGAAACATCAGCAAAATGATTTGAATCTTCGTGTATAAGAGAACGAACGAGTTGTCTCCCCATGCTCCGAGAGCTGGATCGTATAAACCTCCCGGTACTGGATGTAGGAGTGTATCAAAAGTGGCTGGATTCTGGATTTGCTTCACAGATAGAGCTTTAATTTCGTCGGAGGTGTAAAAGCCGAATTCAACAGCAGCAATGGCTGACGGCACGGGCTGTGAGATATTCATTTTGACCCCAATTCAAGCCCAACTGAAGCAGGTGCAAGAGTAGTACCAATTGGTGGTCAAACGAGAGGACTTGCCCTGGTAATGTTCGACATCTAATTGAGTTAAGTTCAGAAGTAGAAAAAAAAGTTACGATACGCACTGATCACATCCTTATCGTCAATCACGTGATCGTGAAAGCTCCCAGGCTCGCCAACAAACCTCCAAATTACCGACTTTGTTCAACCTCTGAACTACTGTTCAGAAGCTCTCGCAACCACCTCCCTCTTCCTAGTCCTTAACCACCTCCTCTTATCTAGCTATGGATCGACCGAAAGCAAAACCTAAGGCGTCGCCCATCTTCTCACCTCGCCATGATACTTCCAGTCGCGTCGGGAAGCCAGAATCGGCTGCAGACAAGCTTGCTTCCCTGAAAGCACGAGTCGCAGCTGCAGTAGGTAGCAGTAAAGCAAAGGCCCCTAATAGCGGATTACCTACAAGTATGGTTTCGGCAAGAGGTGGACTTAATGTCGATTTACACCCAGCTTTGCAAAATATGGGGCAGTACAAGCCCTCAAAAACCGTCGCTCCTAAGTTTGCAACCAGTATTGGAAATGCTCGGCCAAAGCACGAAAAACCTGCGCCTAAGAAACAGCTTGATCTCTCTGGTCCTTCAACAGAGGAGATACGTAACAACCCATATTTCGATAACAGCCTAGGGGGCCAAACGGCGACATTAAAGAACAGACATTCAAAGGCACTTATCTTTAATCAGAAGGGGAAATACATAGAGCAAGGAGCTGCATTGCGAAGACAGGCGGCCCTTGAGGCACTAAAAAAGCGTATTGCTGATTCGTCAAAGAAGATCGGAATCGATGATGATGTTGCTACGGAATCGAAATACCTTATTACGGACCTTCCAGATATAGAGTGGTGGGATGAAGGCCTAGTAGATGGAAAAAACTACGACAGAATTGAAGATACCAGATTTTTGAAGATTGATACCCACGACTCGATCATTACCGAATACATCCAACATCCCGTGCTCCTTGAACCTCCACAAGAAAAAAACACCCCTGCTCCAAAACCTATGTTCCTTACTGCTAAAGAGCAAGCCAAATTAAGACGTCAACGTCGCATGGCTGAATTGAAGGAACAACAAGCTAAAATTCGTTTAGGCTTGGAGCCTGCCCCCCCGCCAAAGGTAAAGAAGGGTAATCTAATGCGGGTTCTTGGTGAGGAAGCAGTCAAAGATCCAACTGCAGTAGAGGCGCGCGTCAACCGCGAAATAGCTGCGCGTCATGAAGCCCACGTGGAGACGAATGAGGAGCGCAAATTAACGAAAGAACAACGTCACGAGAAACTTGCCCTGAATCAGGAAAAGGATGCTGCAAAAGGCATTCATGTGTTGGTTTTCAAGATCAACAATTTATCAAATGGCGCCCATCGGTTCAAAATTGGGAAAAATGCTGAGCAGATGGCATTAACGGGAGTCTGTGTCATACATCCTCGATTTTGCTTGGTCATCGTCGAGGGAGGTGAGCACAGTATACGGCAGTATCGAAAGCTCATGCTTAATCGTATCGACTGGACGGAGAACTCACCCACACGGATCAAGGAAGGCACAAAGGCTGAGGCTTTACAGGATTGGCTCAAGGCTGAGGACGAGAAAGGAGAGCTTAAAGATTTGACGCTGAATAAATGTGAGCTGCTATTTGAGGGTGAACAGAAGTCGAGAGCCTTTAGAAAATGGGGCAGCAAGGTTTGCGAGACGGATAATACAGCCAGAGACGCTCTGACCAGGGCAAAAATGGAAAATTTCTGGACCATGGCTAAGAATAAGCCATAGAGCTATTTATTAATTAGATCTGGATTCTTCCTACGCTCTTTTTCGTTGTATTGAGACTTATGTAATAATGTAACATCCATTCAACGGTAAACCAGTTCATTGCATATTGCTTTTATCATTAGGTGTGTTCTCGAATCACGCAGCTAAAGAAGACGATATGATCTAGTATACCAATAAACCGAACGCCATCCTTGATTGTGTTTTTCAGCTCGTTGCGCCGCGTGTTTAATATGCCATCATTTCCATTTCCATTTCCGCGTCTTCATCAAATCCGAACTCGTCTTCATTAGCCACCATTTTCTGCAATCCAGATTCGACTTTTTTCATTTCCTCCTCGTGTCTCTGCAACGCCCTAACCTCTTCTTCTCCTTGCTTCTCTTGGTGTTTGTGCAGGTCTTGAATACTCCATGTACTTATACCCTCCTGATCCCTGGTATTGAATGGCTGCGCTATTGTTCGCAAGAACTTCTTCGCGCTTCCAACTGCCATATCGGTGCTGAGGTTTACTTCGCTTTCTTGAATTGCTTGATTGATCCATTTTGGCAGCTGGTTTCGCTTTTTCAGGAAGCGTTTGTCGGCCAATACCATGATTCCGTAGTCATCTTTCCCTCGAAGGACACGGCCTAGACACTGAGCTGCGTGACGCATAGCATCAAAAGAGAGGAAGTCATTTTCCTTAATGCGGTATGTCTCTCGTAAGAATTCAAGACGAGCTTTCAATATTCTCGATTCAGTGTACTGGAAGGGAACCCCAATACAAAGCACAGTTCGTCCATACTGATGGTCGAAATCTATACCTTCGCTAACCTTCCCACGAGCGACACATAGTAGAATAGCACCACGCCCGTTACAGCAAGCCGTACGGTAGGTTTCAAGCGCCAGGGATGTTTCCTGTGCATCAGGCGTTTCCACCAAGATGAGTTTGTATTTCCAGACTTCATCCAATATACCCATCCCTTGCCACATACTAATTATCGATTCCATATAAAGATAAGAAGGGAAGAAAACCACCATCCCATCAGGGGTCAATTTTGAGAACTCTGTCAGGATGTTTCCATAGTTACGAACCACCGATGGTTCATTGCGTACTTGAAAACCGGACGAGACATTCACCTGGTCGGAACCTCGGGTTATTATTAATGGCAAGAAAGATCGTCGCGCAAGGGTCATGGCGTATGATTCTTGTACCACAACTTCAAAGCCGAGCATCTTAGGATACATCTCCAGAGGTGAAATCGTACCAGAGGTGATAATGACAGATGAAAATCGATCAAAAACTGGTTTTATTGCAATGGCAGCATCAAGGCAGGTAAAGTGGAGGACAGGATTAGGGACCTCAGCTGTGTCTGATTCATATGGTTCCAAAATGAGGAGGAATCCCTTTTCGTAAGTAGCAACGAGAGTAGCGAATGTAGCTACTTCTTGGAGAGGCTGATAGTCTTCGATATTAGTCAGTTCTAGAGTTCTGACCAGAGACGTAAGTCTTTCGGCGCAAAATCGTAGGGGTTTTTTCTCAATAAATGTGTACTCTTTCAGATGAGCCAGAAATGATGCAGGTGTCTCTGATATAACTTGCCGTACCTTCATCCGAGTTTTCAAGTATTCAATAAATCGCATGAGGAATGTTACGAAATGTTCTGCTCGTCGTATATTTCCAGGAACGGCCTCTTGTAGGAGGTCGTCTGGCAGTGCCGGATTGGACATGAACGCATCTTCTTCACGAGCCTCTCCCGCCTCCCTTAGACCTTCCACCAACGTCTTATACTCGTTACTGAGCTTTTCCGCATCACTATCTCTCATTTCTTTGATCTTCTTCTCCAAGTTCTTTGCTCCGCGAGATGATTTCCGCAACGAGTCTTCCGTGATATCAGTACTAAGCGATTCAATACAGACGTTGTCGATGTTATGTGCTTCGTCAAAAACCACTATGCAGTCCTTGGACAGTTCTTTCGAGACCCGCTCTGCAATTTTAGGATCAAGTAGGTAGTGATATGAGTAAATTATCACATTGCAAAACGACATCTAATAACAATTAGCTGCGCATTCGAGGTCAAATAATGTCTACTTACCATTCTCCGAGATGTAAAGTATGGACATTGCTTTTTTTCTTCGCCATATCTCATTATCCCATCTAATGTCCACACCCCATTTGGAATGAGGTTATGAGGTTCTAGGAGATCCAAATTCTGGAAATTATTAATTTTTGGTCGTAAAGGGAGGAAGGGTAAAACAACATCATGGTAAATGCAAACCGGTACATCTTCACCCCTCTCCTTTTTTTCTTTCACAAAACCGGCGGTTAAACTTCGACACTTCGCATCAACAATCGTTCCACTCTTTTCCCGTTTGACCTCAGGGTGAAGGCAGAGATTCTTTCGACTCGTCAACCCCATCCCACGAAATTCTTCTTCATAACCAAGCTGCTCCGCGCGATACTTCATCAACGCTTTTAGTTCTGCTAAAGCCTTCTCGATTTCAGACATAGTACCTGCATAAATTAGATGATGCTATGTGAGCGGTTTTGATGTCCAACTCACGTGAACAGTATATTAGTTTCCGGTGCTCTGGGTAGTATTGTTGATATGCTACGATGAGCGATAGGAGTGACACGGTTTTTCCTGTCCCCGAAGGCATCTCCAGTACACAGTGCCCTTTCGCATCAAGCGTTTCTGTCCAGATTAGCTGGTAGTCAGTTAGATCCAGAACCCAGCTTACTTTTAAGATCACACATATAGCTTCATCTCAAGTAATTAGCTATGCTACAAAGCAGATTCTCCGGCAATAGTAAACTTACGCATATTGCTCTACCGATTTCAATGTTAGTATTCCAAACATTCATTGTTACAGGTCTTGCATTCTTACCTGGATATATCCTTGGATACGGGAAGAGCACCGGCAAGTCACTACAGTGCACTCTTGTTAGCTTCCTGATACACCACAGTCTCATTCTATGCTTACTCAATATTGAACTTCATGTTGGACTATACTGAACCCAACACTCAAGCTGAGGAGCTTCTAAGAGTCGATGAAACGGTGTTTGTTGCCTTCAAGATATTTTAGGGCGAGGTTGCCAAGACAAAAGCTTGGGGCTCCACATTGTTGTGGGTCGGCTAGCATTGCTTTCAACCACATGTTGTTGCAGTGAGAATTTCCTGACTAGATTATACACAGAAATACCAACTGGATATGCTTCCAAGTGCCTCAAATTATGACCGATGAATTTGATATGCCAACTTTCGCCTTCCATGAACTAGATTATGTACCTTGGGGGGTTGGTGGTGTCTTGGCACCATAGTAAGTCTCAATCCTATTGCCTCCTTTGAGAAAGGAAAAGAAGACGTAGGAATTAGGCAGGCTCTAATGGCATCATTATTCAGTTGCCCCAGGGGCTGAAGCAATCTTGATATATAAATTTATATGTCATCCTAGTGTAGGACTAATTTCTTGAATAGCATTGAGACGCCAGCAGCCACAAGTAAGAACATCTAGTGTGATATCCGACCTCTTCTTTGTACTTAAGGTACGGAAGTATCGTCTCAGTTCTGATCGAGCCTAAAATTATGCTCAGTGACCACAAACTGACACACGCTAATTCATGATTCCAGTGCGAGCAGCAGCAACGCTAATGGGGCTTGATCTAACCTCTGGCTCAATTTTGGATCCTTCATCTGAGGTAGCCTTACGAACAGTTGTATGCGATCTCGGCTGTGGCGATGGTGACTTTCTTGTCAACTTGTTAAATCATCTCAATATCGACAGCTGCTCGATTTCTGCAGTCCATGGCGTCGGTATAGATTATGATGCTCAACTTATCCAAAGCGCAATCGACAGATCATGTTCAGCAGGTCAAAGTGTCCAGTGGCTCAAGTATGATTTCAACGAGGATAAAAGTGATCTGGCCAGCCAACTTTTGGACATATACCATATCACACACGTATTCATCTATCTATTGCCCAAGCAGTTAGAGCTCGATAAAGTGCGTCGGATATTAACACGCCTATGCGAGAGGTTAGCAATGTTCAAGCTACCTGTTGCGCATGTATACTTACCATTATAGCGGTGTAACAGTCTGCTGCCATAAGTTTCAGCCGGCTTACCTAACGGGGACGAGACATGATATTATGATGGATTTGGTAGTCTACGAAAAGTCCCTAGGCTTGGCTGGAGTTCCTGCTACTCTAGTTGATGTTCTTCCTTGCAAGTAAGAGTTATTGTTTCAGGCGAATGGGATGGTCGTGAGGTGGGGTTAGCAATAGCGAAATGATACCATTTGTTACTTACCGATAATAAGAAAGAAAATATCTGAAAGAGTAAGGGCTTGAATTTTGCATCCGCCTCCAGCCAATTCACAAGTATGTAATGATGTCCAACTCGAGATTGTAATTATCTAGTATAAAATACCACTTGATTTCACCTTCAAAACCCAGAATGATATCATCGAAATGTCTATGAATTTGGTCATATTTAATTAATGCTCTACGTAGGCATGGACGAGCGATGAAAAGCTAATTATCGCGCAATAAATTTGTATCTCCCTTTCACAACATCACTGAGGATAGATCAGCTACCCTGTTCATTCGGTGGCGCGAAAGACTTTCTACCATCGGCAATAGTATCCCTAATTTTTAATCCAAACTGGAAACTCAGATCCTATCAATCCAGAACCGTATCCCGGTATCCCCTCCGACTTCACTCCCAGGCTCATTTGCAATGCGAGCTTTAGATTATGTATTCCTTAGCCCAGGCCTCTTCCCAACTTATTCTCTCTCAAACTGACTGATAGCATATATCGAACATCGGGCACCGTTCTGTTTAGGCGTGGTACATTCTCAATAACCCAAATTGATATCTATTTTACACGACTAGATATGCATAACGCTTACAACTGGAGAGCTCCCAGTATGGAGTATCGTATCTAGCCTACCTCGCAGGAGCTACTAGTTCAAGGGCACCAAAACTAAAACCGTAATATCAAACGCGAAGCAAAGCCCAAAGGATCTGCCTAGCAAACACCGCCACGTCTTCGAAGCATCCAGCGAGGTTTCGAATCAGTACTAACATGAATGAGGCGAATTCAGCTTACCGTTCTATTTCACATCTGCCTAAGATTTTAGTGAGATTAGTGACGTTTTCTATTAACACACAACCTACCTGAACTAAAGTCGAAAGGTCACCAATAGCGCACTTTCCATCAACCTTCCCAGAATCCTAAGCTCAGACATATCATGGTATCCCAAGTATTTAAGCATGGGACATAGTAAGGCAAATGATATATTGAAGTCAAACCCTTTCTCGCCTTAATCGTCTACAGTACACAAGTCATGATACGAGCAATGTTAGCTAGAACAATATACGAAGATAAATCCAACCACCAATTTCTGTTCGCAGGCAAGATGACAATACGTATATGTAAGTTGGATCATACTGTACACCCCAGCATTAACAGCATGGAAATTGGTCAAGGCCCTTAAGGGCTACGATCTCGCAACTGAAATGCGATAGACACGAGTGATAAGCTATGGGTATGGCTCGGTGTTTGCGGGCTCGAGCAGCTGGCAGTTGCTCTCACGCAAATCGCGACGCACGTTCCACCGCGATCATAACAAAGTCACATGAGGAAAGCGATTGGGGAACAGCAAGGTCATTATTTAGAATCATGATTTCATTTGTCGACTCAGCGCCCCCTCGCTGGTCCAAATAATATACACCCTGTGTGAATCGCGAGATAACTCCATGCCATAACCCATGTGTAAAAAAGACCCGTGCCAACCATTATGTCATCACCAGATTCTCTTCTCAACTATCAAATGCCAGACCTTCGCGCCAGAAGACTGTCAGTCTACCTCGATTGCAGTGTTGAGAATTCATGTGAAGACCCCATCAGAAACAGATTACTATGATGATGTTAGCAATGCGATCGATTTATAAGTGTAGCGGGGATCATACCGAACGCTCTCCTCTTAGTCGGCGAGCCAATTGGATGTCCTTGCTTTGGATGGTGACACGCTTGGCGTGGATGGCGCACAAGTTGGTGTCCTCGAAGAGGGAGACGAGGTAAGCCTCAACGGACTCCTGAAGAGCACCAATGGCGGAAGATTGGAAGCGGAGGTCGGACTTGAAGTCCTGAGCGATCTCACGGACGAGACGTTGGAAGGGGAGCTTTCGGATGAGGAGCTCGGTAGACTTCTGGTAACGACGGATCTCACGGAGAGCGACAGTTCCTGGCTTGTATCTGTGGGGCTTCTTGACACCTCCGGTTGATGGTGCGGACTTGCGGGCAGCCTTGGATGCAAGTTGCTTACGAGGAGCCTTGCCACCGGTGGACTTACCTATTGTTTGTGTTAGTATGATGAAGACGCGTTGTGGTGTTGTGGGTAGAGTGGAGCTCAGGCGCGTCTGCATGCGGCTCAAAGGCGTGCAAAGCAGAAGGGTCGCAATGTTTGAGATTGCGACCGACGCGTCGAGGCGGTGAAGATCGGATGATTGCTCAAGGAGGGGAATACTAACGGGCGGTTTGCTTGGTGCGTGCCATTTTAGATGATTTGGATGATGAGGTTGGTGGTGTTGGGTATTGTTGGTGGAGTTGTTGATGGAAAGTAGTTGATTGTCGAAGGTGGATGATGAGAGAAGGAAGAGGTGGGGGAGAGGGAGTATTTAACTGCAGGCCTTGCTTAGCGAGTGATCTGGGTGACTAGCGTGCTTTTTCCTTTTCTTTGGGGAGGATGGACAGGGTTGGCGTTGCGTCAGGAATCGCTTGGAAAGAACGTTTGGAAAAACACGTTAATGCGGACCAATGGGAGGCGCGTGTAGGGCTGGGAACATAACAAATGCAGGAACTGAGGCACGATATTGCCACCGATCAGTTTCACAGTGGAAGAATGACAATTGATGACTCGATGACTCACGCATCCAGCAACCCGTACGGTACGGTGATGCGAATGGATACCATGAATGTCAAATGGTGAAATGTGTACTACATGGGCATGCTGCTACTGCTCCTGTTACAGTACAGTGGGTGTGGTGATGGCTTGATATCCCCAATGCTTATCTACTATTCATCATGTCTGATTTACCTATCTATCTATCTATTTACCGTGTAAAATTATCAACGTGTGGTGTGTTTGTGGTTGTTTACTTTCGTTTACGTGGGTTGTTGGGTCGGTAATTACATTTGTTTACCAGATAGGATCCCCAATTACACGTAATACACCGTATATACCTGTATCAAACCCCCTTTCCACTTGAACTTGTCCCAGCCGCAGCTGTGTTTATGTGTGCTTTTGCTTGTCCCATAAATTACCCCCCCTGCCCCTGTCTGGCTCTGTTTGTGGCTGTTATCGCCTGTTATCGCCTAATCACTCTTTTACTCTTCTCTTCTCTTCTCTTTTCCCCCCACCCAAAATCCCAGAATTCCTCCATTCTCGCTTAATCCCAATCCGTCTTAGCCCCAACGCTTTAGCGCAGTGATCTGGAAAGCCTGGCGCGTCGAGGCTGCTACTCAAATACAGTCCTGCCCCTCCCCCTTCTTACCTTTTACATCCACCATCAACGCCAAACATCTTCTCCACGCCAAACATCAACGACATCAACCTCATCCCCATCCATCACTCCTCTTCAACAACACTAACTTCATCATGACTGGACGTAGGTTTACCTCTCCCGCACCCGCTTCAAAAGCTGCCTCATCCGTGGCTTCCACGTCGCGTCCCCCACAGCATAACAAAACATCATACTGACGCGTCGCAGGCGGAAAGGGAGGAAAGGGACTCGGCAAAGGTGGAGCCAAGCGTCACCGCAAGATTCTTCGTGACAACATCCAGGGTATCACAAAGCCTGCGATCAGACGTCTCGCACGTCGTGGTGGTGTCAAGCGTATCTCAGCCAGTAAGTTTCCACATCCAATCGATCCCGCGCTCTTCATGTGCTAACGCGACCTGCAGTGATTTACGAAGAGACCCGTGGTGTTCTGAAGACCTTCCTCGAGGGTGTTATTCGCGATGCTGTCACATACACTGAGCACGCCAAGCGCAAGACTGTCACGTCGCTCGACGTTGTCTACGCTCTCAAGAGACAAGGCCGCACTTTGTACGGTTTCGGTGGTTAGATATGGGGATGGTTCACGGTTCTTCTGCAATGTTACTTACGATGGGTGCGCAATGGGAATGGGTCTTGCTTTCAGGTGTTATTGTATCATACGGATATGGGGGTCTCCGGCATAGTTGATCAAGTCTTACGAGATAATTGACTCCACCATCAAACATGCTCTGCTTCCCTCTCTTGTGACTCGTGCCATCTCGTTCCTTTGTTGTCTTTTGGCTGTATGGCTTGTTCGGTGTGCCTCTTCGTGTCTTGCACATTTCCCTCTCGTGTTTATATGTGAACGCGTCTAGGTTGATCCTTCTTCTCGCCGTCTATTGGGTGTCTTAATTATACTGGTAATTCCGTGCCCTTGATTTCTCTCAATGAAGCAACAGTTCAATTCACAATCTCAGGTGAACAGACACAATGCCATCATGAAGATACCAGTACATTTTGTCATCGGTCCCATGCCATACCCAAACACCCGTAGAAAGAAATGAGAGGATGTTCATAAATGTTTGCTATGCCTTACACTTCCACAAAGTTCTAAGTACCTTTTACTTATGTGCTATCGTTTTGCATTGCATTCTGGTGTCATGAAATCTCCTGCTTACAGTCAGAGATATACTTCTATGTGTTCAAACTTGTGTAGTAACAAAGATGACCAAGTATAAATATACATGTATGGCGTGTTTTTGAAATAACACAAGATTGTGGCTCCCTGTTTTCCTTTTTTTACCTCTGTTTTTCTGCGTTTCCCACCTGGTAGGTAAATATGTTACATTTGAACCTGAACTCAGTGCCGGATTTAACAAATAATTTAATAATCAACTTCTACTTATTTGTGTTTCAGGTTGGTATTTGTTCCTTTTCCGGTTGTGAGGATACGATATTGAATTTGGATACTAGAATAAAAGCCTCTAGTACTAAATGCAGAATAGTACCAGTAACATTATAAATGATTTATGAGGCTGATCCCAACCCCAAATTGAACATCTTCAGGCTTTTAGTTTGTCATCTTTTCCCTTTTAAGGTACTAGTAGTAATGAACACTCATGTTTTATTAAAAACAAGTCCCACGTACGAGAACACTACTTGATATCCAGTAGAAGTTCCAAGCACCTAGTGTAATCAACCTACTGATACCAAACTGCTGATTATCTGTCGGGGTCAGTCATATAATTACTATGCCGAGGCTGTGATTGAGGCTGCCGGTGAAATTATATTCATGATAGTATGATGTGAATACATAATTTGAACCGGTTTTTGAAAACGACATATGATAAGAGTACGTATATTTAAAATCCTTCATGTTAGTATTACTATACTTATTTAAATGGTTTCTGCCATAGTCTACAACTTGCTCTTCTTTCATTAGCTTAACAAATACTAATAGTTGTAATACCCATTAGGCTAAACAGTAGTCAACTCTACTTCTGAGCTGTAGCAAATGCTTCCTAACTACCATATCATTTCTTGCTATAAACATTACCACACAACAATTAAGTACTATATTCTAACTCATCATTTCTATTTGAGACGTAGTATATACAACATGGCTTCGTTTTATTTATAGTAGTAGCATTTAATCATTCAAGTGGCATGCTAATCAATACAAGCAATGAAATACCTACTTGGGTCTATAAGTACTTTACTACTATATTCTTCTTTGAATGGACTGATTGCTGGCATAATAGCGAGATACAGTAGAAAGAGAAGTACCTAGTACTTACCTTAGAATTAGTACTTTTTTATCTATAGTATCGCCAATCTAGTAATCCTTCAGTTTCTTTCCTTCAATTTAGTATACCAATCTGTTGTTGAATTGCTAGAGCCAACCTACGAGGAGACACTGGCCCTGAATCGAACCGCAACAACACATACAAGAGCTTCCAAAGTTCATCGCCTCTCCAGGCGTCACGAGTACTACTAGTAGTTTGACTATGAAGTACAAGAAAATTGAGAAGTAGACTTGCTAGTACTCAAAAGTGTTTAAAATGGGCCAAGCTCCTAGAGAAGCAATACTAGTACTTCATGCCGAGTTTATGTACGCTCTTAATCCCAAGAGATCTGATATCAAAGTTATTAGTACCTGGTTTTTTCCGGCAACAATACTTAGGTTGTGCTAAAAACATCACTCCAAAAGGAAGCCCCTTTTGCTCTTACCAAATCAATAAATAATATCAGTGACTCGCAATCAATAGTACAGAAATACTACTAGCTCTTTAGTATCCTAAAATTCAATACAATACTACGAGGACCTTTTGATGAACGATCGTATGGTGATCGGCTGGGATCCAGATAGTGGTACGTCTGTACCTAGAGTCAAGTTCTGCAGTATCGTTTTCAGTGAGATAAGTAAAGTACTGAGGGAATAAGCCCTAGACAGCTTTTCTCCAATGAAAGCCCGTCTGTGAGACCATGGAATCTGGAGCAAGAAGATTCGCCCATTGTGCTCATAGTGAGAGACGAGGAGGAGGTAAGAGGTGGTGGTTAAGTACTTAGGGAAAGTCGAAGTTGGGGTCGCGACAAAATCTGTCTCCCCTTATCGACCGGCATACAACCTCGTCGTTCTTGACCAAAGGCGAAGAAGCCTTGCAACAAAGGCAGTAAGTAGCAGGCGAGGGGATGCACAGATCCCCCACAGGCCAACATATTTAGAGATGAACAGGCAACTACTTGCTATAATATCAAAGAAAGAGCAATACGTGACTGCTAGAATTACTGGTTTGGTATGACTGCTGATCTAAGTAGGGAGATGTATCTCCATACATGGCACTCTCTACTGAAGCAAGTACTATAGTCCCTTGACACTGTTACTACTAGGAATAGTAGTCTAATTTTCACAAAAAATTTGGACAATCACCATATCCTAATGTACTAGTACTTAATTTTATTTAAAAAATATTAGCAGATTATCACTCAGACCTGATTGTGTGTTATTGGTCAAACCTTTACCCGGTAGTACTTTACTGCTCTAAGCTATGCTTTAAACCTTAGATTGGATCTCTGAGTATAAGTACCAAATACAAGCAAGAATATGTTTGATTATAAAGAATCCCTCTCTTCTTTATTACTAAATATTAGTACTACTATTCCTGGTGGAGTAGATTCAATTAACTTAAGCCCTAAAAACCTTGATTTAGACCTTAAGTCAAGCCCTTGTTCATCTACACTCATTTAGTTTCGAGGAAGCATTTTACACCTTAGTTAGAAAAAATCAAGACACTTTCTCCTCATAAAAATTCACTCTCGTTTCACTAACTTCTAGTAGTAAACTGACTTCCGTCATATAATATTTTTAGTCTATACTTCAACAGTACTTACTACAAGTATTGACTTTGAGCATATTATCATTACTATGACTATGAAGGCAATATTTATGTATTTCTTTGCTGAAGTCAGTGTTTATCCACGTGATCTATAAGATCTAGGTGGATTACCTGACTAACGAAGGTCAAGGGACTACGTGGCACTCTCTATTGAAGCATGTATATAAGGAGAGACTTCTGGAGAACCCTACTTAGATCAGTAGTCAATATAATCGTACCAACCCAGTAATTCTAGTATCCCCCTGGTCCACCTTTGGGCCTTGAGTTAGTACTTGGATTGCAATTCAAGTATGATCTTAAAAGGTGAGTTAAACAAAATACTACTTACTAGTAGTGCTTAGCTACTAATTGGTATTAATCGCTTTACGACTTTGAAATTGCTATCGTATCGAGATTTTGAAAGATATTTGTTGGTTTTTACAGCCCTAGTAATAGTAAGCTTGGTAAATATGGAATCCTCCGCTAGTTCAAAACCTTTGCCAAAACACTTGGGCAGTTTCGACTGACTTAAGCCATGATGTGTCAGTCTTGACCTTAAGTCAGGCCATTAGTTACCCAAATTCGCTTAGTTATAATGGGAATTACCCCTCTTTTAGTTAGAAAAATTAAGTAAAATACCCACGACTCACTCGCCCTCTTACTTCTTGATTCATTACTTTACAGTAGCAAACCGCCTTCCATTATACTATTTGTAGTATACCTCTCAACATGGCGGACGGAAGAGTCGAAGTCTGCAAAGAAGGCATCAATTGAAATACTGTCAGGCTAGTAGTATGATAAGCTGGTGTATCTAGAAATGTAATGATTATTAAAAGGATTTAATTGAAATGCCTAGGCCAGTCCTTTCTTACTAGCCATGAATTATTTAGGCACTGTTCGATTAGAATCCTGAATAATATTATTTGACTACTAGTAGTACTTGGTACTGATGCTCCCCTCAATCGGTTTCAAAATAGACAACTTATATCTGAGCTCTTTAGAGCTGTTGAAATATAGTACTGCTAGTACAGTACTTATCTACAGGTACGAAATTTAACCTGAAGAAAGCTAATATCGGTCTAAATTATCCTTGTTTTGCCATAATATTACTAGTAATGGTGGCTATACACTCGAGATGACACAATCTCATACCAAACGTCAGCCTCAGTGGGATATACTCACGAGACTAGGCTAAGTACTTAGTTCATCACCCATGTTGCAATACAAAATGTGTTCTCATGTACGCCTGCTCCAGATTTAGCTCGACCCATAGGTGCATCGCTCCGAGCAAGAAGAGAGCCCTGGCGTGGAATAATGCTCGTCAACATAAGTAGTGAGATACTACTGGTAGTATTCCTACAAATAGAATAAATACTAGTAATCTGGTGGAATACTCCGAGCTTTGATAGACTTTGAGCAGAATTTTCCAGTTAGTAGAAGAGCCCGAGATTGGGTTAACATTTTGAGTAGAATAGTACTTAATGTGCAGATAGAACAAAAGTACAGCGGTAGCGAATGACAAACATCATTGGTAAACAAAGTATAACGTTAGATTAATTTACATTTGAAACGGTGGCCTACTTGCCGTTGTCCGTCACTAAGTCCTTCATCAAGCTTCTAGCTGGAAAGCCGGAATATGTTCCCCTGTGCTAATGCCGAATGCCTGGATCACTCCTGGTAGGAGATCTATGCTGGCCAGGGTACTAGCTTTTCTAAAACCCGAATTCAGCTCTACCTACGAGATAGGTACTAGTATTCCAATTGCGACCAGCTAAGAGAACTCAGACTTCAGTAATGCTTTCTAACTGTCCATGGAACCAGCATCAGGGTTGCAATTGCTCTCTCAGTCTTTGCTTTCCAGTTAGTCCAGTACAATCTAACGATCATTGGTCACAAGGATAAGTAAGTATCAACCGATTCTAATCCCCGAAAGAAACTCGTACAACGCACCATCATGGACAGCACTGATTAAAAGCTTCAAAGCAGTATATTTATCAGCACAAAAGGTGGTAGTTGAACTATAAGTATGCTGAAGGTGCCTGTGCTTTAAGACAGTAGAAACACTTCAAGTGTACCTCATAGTATCGGAAAGAGATGGCACAACTCACTTATGAGAACAAATCCGTAACGTTGTGTCAATTCATCAGTTCCTATACACGGAGGCTCACGGAGGGGTGGCGGCGTGATGGTCGACGGATACGAAGAATGACGTCAAACGGAGAGTGGCCAGCTCTGTACACATCTATACGATTGTTTATCCGTCTCTAAGCATCTATTCAGAAAAGCACCTTGAACCTGTGTTAATCGTCCAGTTGTGATGAAGTAGGCATTATATCCTAAGACACGCAACCCCAACAAGCTACCACAGGAACCGAGGAGATAGTTTGCCCGAATTGAGCATTTCTGGGCCTCCGTGCTCGAGTCAGATGGCAGAGGACTGCGGAAAACTCATTGGCCATCAGGTCGGCTTTGAATACTTTATCGTAGCCCTGTTGGAAGTTTAGGAGATTCGCAATGCCACGGTCCAATTACTAGACATTTCCTAGTCCGAGGCGAGTATTGACTAGGCTTAATATAAGTAATATGCTTTGCTTTGAGAGTTTATGAACAATATGGGCATTAGTCTCGGAGGTACTAGTCCCGTGAACAAAGTTGCAGCCTTTAATTAAGTGAAGCCACTGCGTGGCTGTAAACGATTACATCTGTGATCTTTATTTCATTTGCCAAATCTTTAATCAACTATTATATTTTAGACATCGCCGGAAAGAGTAGTATGGAACGGAATAAATCGAGTTGATAATATTCGATATCGTCACCTCCACTATCCTCCAACCACGCTGGGAAGCAACAGCTTCTATGATCTTGGCTAACCTCAATTGCAAGACATATACCACCATATTTTCGATAGTACTGATTTGTGAGGGGGAGGGGTAAGGCGAGATCGAGCCGAGAAGGGGCAAAGCAAAGAAAAGTAATGGAAGCGATCTAACAGAGAAGAAGAGGAGTGGGAACCCCGCATCACTAGATTTGCCTAGAAATAGACGATTGGGTTTGCTGTTGGAGAAATGGGTTTTTGAAGTCCAAGAGAGTGAGCTGGTGAATTTGGCAGACAGAGGAGCTGTGGCAGCAGAGCTTCTATCATTGTGCATCACCACCGGGTCGACCGACGGAAGGATTAGAAAAGACGGTCTATTCTCATCTTGTTACGGGGAGTCGTTTAAAAGTCATACAAAATAATTTGATTTGTGGAATGTACTTCCAGCGATAGTTCGGGTGCGAATGCGACTGTTTTCGACTTTCTCCCATATCTCGAACCCATCTGAACCCAAATACAAAAATGCACAGCATGGGGATATATAGATAGTATCAACTATGAACCGCATTTGTCTCTCTTCATATGATAGTCTGCGAATAAAGCCAGAAGTTATGGAGGAGAACAACAATAGTTGTCCGATTGGGATGGGAAGAGGTCAAGAAATAAAGTACTGTAATAATTGCGTGGGAGACTGCTACGGAGACCCTGCACAACAGCCTAGAGTGCTAAAAGTGGACTTGAGGATGGGTAGGCTTTACAAGGCTTTGTCTTCTGGTGTTGAGGATTTTAGGTCAATGAAGGGTGCGCAGCATGTTAATGTCTTTCTAGTTATTGTTAATTGGGTGGGGAGTAAGGATTTGTGCTTAGGGAGGGGCCATTTAAACTGGAGAGGATTCGGGTAAGTACTGCTCGGAAAAATAAAGTATTATGTCAGTTCAATACGAAGTGCCAGTAGCAATTGTAAATATGACATGGACTGGATGAAAAATTCATAAACGATCTATTTTAGAAATAGCAATAGGTAAGTACTAAGTACTACTACCTATTTATCGGTAATAAATGTTTAGTCTTCGAAACTAGTATGCCAAAAGGAGAACCAAGAGAAATCAAGTTGTCTTCTCTGTTCCCTATCCTATTAGTCATTTAATATGATATAAAGTAAGTACTTGCTGTATTATTTTGGGTTTAGGGATAGTGCGCCACGTGTAAGGTTAGTACTATTACTAGTCAGCATGACCCAGTAAGTACTACTAGTATTACTAGTACTTAATTTATCCGTAACTCACGGCTGAAACTGGAGCAGCTTGTTGGCGTAACTAAGCTATACTAGTTTATTTACCAAGTCAGATTGGTTGACAAAAGATAGAATACTATGAACTAAATGTAGATGTTTAGCGTATAGTACCACCAACAGCGAGCGCCAAACTTTGGAAATTTCCAGAAAAAGGATGGGGGAGAAAGTAAGTTGGCTGTATTATTAGGCTTGGTTTTTCTACCTGGAGGGGAAAATTCCCCTAATAACCAAAAGAAATCCGGTGGGAAAGGGTCTAGAACTTAATCTAGATCAATGACTTTAGGACTTAAATTAGTTGGAACTAGCCAAGATTTTAAAATTTGAGGCGGATCGAATAATGAGACGCCGCCGAGCCTCATCAGCATAAGTACTACTTATTTACAGGTAAACTACTACCTATGTCTGTTAAACTAGTAACAACATTCATATACAAGATACTTACTCTATGAAGAGCAATAGATACAGAATTAGGAGTTATGGCCTAGATAGAAGGCAGTTAATGTCTACTGTAGTACTACGGGTGTTAAGAAATAAAAATCGCTGTGCCAAAACTATAGTACTACTTATTAGCTGGATAGGTACATGCAGTACTATTCTGCCCCATAATCGAGCTGTATTGTAAAAAAGCATTTTAGTATTCGAGACCTAGCGGACTTTGAGGAAATAAGTACTAGTACTAGTAGCTCTTACTTTTCTAATGCAGCAATCAACAATACTATTACTAGTAACAGTAACTGTTACTACTTAAGTACTCATGAATAATCTAAATTTATGAGTTGAAGCATAAAGAACACCATACTAAGTTCTTAACTTAGACTGATAGCTGCAATACTAGTAGTGCATAATACTAAACAATTGGTACTACTTGCTATTCTACTAAGAGTTACCAATAGTAGAAATAATATTAAAGAAGGAAAGCGACTTACTGTGAAGTGTTTGGGGGAATAAAATAAGTACTAGTATTTATTTATACTTGATTAAGTATATCTTTGATTTTATCTTTCCAACTAAAAAGGTGGAAGACCCCTTATAAGTAAGTCAACTGCATGCTTGAATCCCTGGGTTGGTAGGATTATATTGACTACTTGTACTGATCTAAGTATGGAGAAGTCTCTCCTTATATACATACTTCAATAAAGAGCGCCAAGTAGTCCCTTGTCCTTCGTTAGTCAGGTAGTCCCACAGATCATGTGGATCTAGCCTAACTTCAGCACCCACTGCTTCTGTAAATTTTTAGTGATAGAATGATAAGATCTAGTAGTACTAGTGACACATGTATTGGCTGTAATCCATACACTAGTCTCTGTCTTTCTAGTTAGGGGATCTTCCATGGCTACAAGTATAAAAATTGGCGGCTTCTAATACTACGTTAAGTAATTGAATATGATACGGGCCTCCGTTGGAGAGATTTTATGTATGAAAACTATCATTCTGGGCACACAAATGACCCTGACAGCTTTTATAGTGAGAATTACTAGTACTAAAAATATCTTAAGTTTGCCTTTTGGACGTTTAAAGGCTTTTAAATTATCCAGATAAACTTTGAACGAGTAGCACAGTCCCTGGCCGAGAAAATACTTAGCTAGCTCCGTACTCTTTTACCGCTTATTAGTGAGTTGATGTAGCATCCCAGAGGTAGTATTTAAAGATATCAACAGTTCAATTAATGTTTGGATAAAGTGAGACTACTAGTAGTACCTCTAAACTCTGATTTCTCTGTACTCTACATGCTCTTCCTTAGCAACCAATGAATCAGCTAGCACTTAGTGGAGCCTCTACTTAACATATAATCAATCAAATGTTTGATTTCTTCAGTTGTAGTTAATAATACTTAGTAGTGTGTGCTTTCATTCTGATTCTAATAGCTATTACTGGTCATTTTCTAATAACTTACCAAAAGATTACTTATGAGATGAATTTATACCAGGAGAATAAGGCAGCTATACAAATAGACATGTTCCAGCATCTTTAAGTTACTACAGTTAGTTTGTTATCCTGTATAAATCTTAAGTTGCTAAATCGGTTTGCAAGTATCCCGTCATTATTACTAGTAGAAAGTGCGAGATTTATTTACTGGCCAAGCACTTATTTCTAGAACAATTGGCAATATTGGGACAAAGACAATATGACGTGCTACTTAAGTGGTCACCTCTAGTAAATCGACTCGGTTTCAAAATATAGTACTTACTTAATTCTTTAGAGAGATCCACTGGAGTGAATTTGTAATTTCAGGTCAACTCATTGATATTTAGTATTTCAAGTTGATTCAGAGTTAAAACTACTACTAGTACTGTAACATGATATACAATTCCTAGCTTTAATTCAGGTTAAGAATACATTGATGAGCAATCCTAAAGGTAAAGTAAGAATTGATAAGTAGTATAGTAGTGAAACTTCTGTTTCGCATGGTTAGGGACGTAAAGTAATCAGCTTTTATAACTATTGTCTATCTAACAGCACTAAGTAGGAACTATATAAAGACACCTCAAACCAATTTTTGATTGCTATTACTAGTACTAGTACTTAAATTGATTTATCTCAAGACAGTATTACAAAGAAGTCAAGGTCCTGTTGACTTTTAATACAATCGAACCCCAAAGTAACAAGATCTGTTGCTCCTTGAGGAACTCTACGTCATAAAAACGGCATCAAACCCCTCATTAGCACAATGCCCTAGTGCTTATCCAGTATAGAAAGATTGACAGTTGATTTAGAGCCGACTACGTTGACCAGTGGAATCGAATGGGTGGGTGAGTCTGCTCTGAATATAGTGTACCAGACCTCGGTGTGAGACTAGTAGGGTCAATGACTTAGAGTCGAATGAGACTTAAATCAAACTACTTAAATCAAATCCAGTCTAAATTTGAATTCACGCTGTGTTGACTCGAGTCAGTGATTCAAAATCAGAGTAACCTAACTCTAGATCCAGCTCTGCACCTCCAAGGTTATACTTCGATCTGTATTTCTACCTCACATTAATAGTATAGAACTACTAGTTTAAGCTATATTTTACCATTATTAGTACCTGACAGGTAAACAAATCTTCATAGGCATAGAGGATTTCCTTGGATTTTCCATGCTACTTATCATTTACCATTATTAAATTCAAGTTCAGTCCATGGGTCTAATCTTAGAACCTATCCTATACTACTAACCACTCTCTCTTTCTTCTTTTTGAATCCGAGATACGCTATACAGGAATACAAAGTCTAGACAACGACATATACAGCAGTGCTGTAGACATTTACAGTACATAATTATTTTCTTCTATATTTTGTGGCTGAAAGGAGCGACGTCAACAGTGTTAAGATAGTGTTGAAACAGGGTCAATAGGTCAAGACAGGTTTAATGCGACGTTAGAATACTTAGTAGTGCTACATTTTCAGTACTAGTATACTCAGAGTACTACTGGTCAAATGCTCTAGCTCGTACAAGAATTGGTGTTTAAAAAGTACTATCAGTAGTATTTGTTGCATGTTATTAGCGCTTCTATATTGACAGTTAACCTTGAAAATTTGGTCTTTACTAGCCAACAATTACTTAGTTTCATGGTGTAAAAGGTAGTGAAACCAGGACATTACTGGTAGCAAGACTAAGCAAGATTAATTAAATAAGCAAAAATAAAAGTGCTCAAAAACAACATACTATACCTACTTATATGCTAGTATTATAAAAATAATTACGAATGGTCACACGATCTGACTCACCAGCTAAGACTAGTAGTTTCTCATGATGATAGCAAGTAACTGAACCCTGACACAAAAGCCTTACAATAGTAATTAATACTAAAACTCGACAATTATATAAGCTTGCGTCAAGATATTGAGACCATCTTGACAAAGAAGCATCACTGTCTTGACACAGTGACTCGATTTCAACACCATCTTTACGCCGTCATACTTAGTAGTAAAATGTTGACACTTGGAGATCCAGTGTCTAGGTACTAAATACTCAAGTACTCGTACTAGTATAGCATAAAAAATAGAGAGTATGACACCACCGAGCGAGTTTTAAGAGCAACCGCAACAAACAGAAGGGTTCAACGTCGCTGCTGTAACATATTGGTTAGTGTAAGAGAATGGAGCACCCAGAGGTACTTCAGGCATGTAATTCTAGGAGTTGGAGAGCTATACTCTATGTGAAGACTTGAACTGGAAATTCCGACATGAGCATAAGCGGAGTGTCTTGGTACTGACTTCTGGCCGTTAAGATCTATCCGCAGCAAGATAAAGTGACGACGTATAGTTTTTACTGAAGCAAGTTTGGATGTCTGTCATTTGGTTAGGTGGAACTTCCGTGCAACGCAGAGATATCTGCCGAGCTGCCGCTCCTTGCCAAACTCGTCTTATCAGAATTACTATGCATCACAATTGGGATAATGGAATTTGCAGGCCCAAAGTCATACGTACATACTACCATTGGTAGTAGATATCTAAACTACCATATGCGTGGGTTAGCGACACTCAGCTCTTACAATTTCTGGGACCTGCGAACTGACACCATGATGTCACATCTCAGCTATCTCAGCTGACATGGTCCTCGTACCTCTTCACAGGTAGATGCTCCAGAAGTCCAACATGCAGGGTGCTTAAAAATGTATGTTCATTTTCTTGGAACGATATCAGAGAACCATGCATGCAAAGTAAGTTTAATTCCGATGCAGCTTAGAAAGAGGTAAAGGAAGGCTCGGTTAAAAAGCTATGTGTTATCGCCGAGATAGAGGGAGTTAACGACAACATGCAGTTATCCCACTTAAGAGATATGTTTGTCTTGAAACACGAACCTGGGGATCTGATGCTCAGCTGGATAGTACTTACCTTGGTTATTTCGGAGAGAACTAACAGTCAGGCTGTTGCTTGGACGATAGTATATTTGTTCTGTCAATTAGGGATGTGTAGGATTTGGATATAGAGCCGGAGTTTCGTCTGAAGCTGACTGGATTTTGTAAAGATAGTGAGATCCAGCATTTTCCCTTGGGCTCTAGGACCCTAAATGAACCATGCTCTCTTCAGGTACTACTGCATGCAAGTTGAAATTCGAATGTAACCAAATCTTGAATTGAATACCATTGACGTCAACGAACTTGCTCAGCTGACTACCAAAGAAAGGTATATATATTTCAGCATGTCGTGTATAGTATCCATATAATTGCACTACTTGCACTGAAATTACCTCCACTTAATCTCAAATATATCCCTAGTATTGAACAATCCGCGACAAAGATGTCGGAATCAACAGCGACAGCGAATAATCTCCCTCCCAATCCAAATCCCAAGCCAGATTGGTCTCAAGACGATTCTTCCCATCCTGGCTTCGTGATGAACGGTCTGGAAACTAGTGCTACTCCAGGTCCCAAAGCTTACTACATACATCTTGAAGCCAAGCCTGGAAAGGAAGAAGCACTTCAACAGTTTCTCCACGATATCAATAATGGTGTCAATAAGGAGCCTTTGACAGGACCATGGTTCGCATTGAGGTACTCAAAGACAACTTTCTGTATCTTTGAAGCTTTTCCACACGCCCAGGGTCGCCAAGATCATGACAACGGACCTGGTGGCAGCAACTTCTTCGGCAGGCCAGATTTTCTGCGAGAGACGCTGGCGTATCCTGCTCAGTTATATCGTTTGGACGTGCTGCATGGAAAATTTGGGGTGATCTTGGGAAAGGAGAATGTGAATGCGCCAATTTTTGAGTAAAGAAGAAGATTGAGGGGCGGAACTGATAGATTGGTGAGAAGCGGGTGGGTTTACGGTGCGCCACTGTTTGCAGGTTGGTGAATATGTAAAGACCTTGAGAGCTTTCAGTCGGCAGATGTTAGTCAAGGTGCTTTCTAAGAATACTCGTAACATACCTATTTCACTAGTATATTTCAAACCAAACATGGATGCAGAACAATCAATGCCATCATACTTCTATGCTTTGCTAGAGTTAGCGATTTTGCTTCCTTTCTTTGTCTTGGGGTTGGAAATTCTATGGGATCGTCTTGGGCACTAAACTTCTATATCATTTTGTATTGTAAAGTAAATATAAAGCTATGACACCAAGACCGATCCGCTGGTACCTGTCTCACGCTTCTACGGCGTACATGAAATACTTTATAGGCCATCTCAAAAGTATGTTGTAATGAACGGCATCTACTCTGAAGCCGAGAAGCTTCAGAAACACCATGATAGATGAATCACTAATAACAGAAAGCATTGAGAGTGCAACACGGCTTGAGAACATACAGCCAGCAGCCTTTACCATATAACATATACTGATAATGTGGCGGTGTTATGCCGAATGTCGAATACCGATAAAACAACGAAACAAGACGGTAAAATTCAAAACATTCTAGAAATTGAGGATAATGGTATAAGCGTAATAAGACGTGATAATCTTGAAAACAGAATCATTATGTTTAGATCGAGGGGAGTCTAACGATCGTAGCTCGCGCTTCAAGGAGGGACTTTAGTTGTTCGACAAACTTTTACATCTTTTTACTGTGCCGCACAAAATCTCGTGATCCTTGACAAACCGTGTTCTATAGCGAGTATTGTAAGATGACCCCGCAGTATATCTCAAAAAGGCTGAAGATTGCTCTGTGTGAACGACAAGCTGAAATTAAATATCTCTCATAAAAGGGCACCTAGCCCCCCCC
>Ga0247810_10000282_pt1 | contig 70481 bp, 69 predicted proteins | sample UWRJL119311C1_FD_179918 | JGI IMG/M metagenome (GOLD analysis project Ga0247810, IMG submission 179918) | Plant litter microbial communities from Arlington Agricultural Research Station in Wisconsin, United States - UWRJ-L119-311C-1 | ecosystem: Environmental > Terrestrial > Plant litter >...
GACCTCGATATGGGCGCACGCAACGTACATTTCTCGGTGTGTGTACGGCTGGTGCGTAGCGGCCTGCTCAATGCGAATAAGATATTGACCAGCTGGGATCTCGGCAGGCATCCTGAACGTGAATTGCTTCTTCTTCCATGCAAGCCAAGCACTATCGGCAGTCGATCCAACACGATGGCCTAGCTGGTAAACCTTGAACCAATCACCAGACCCGTCATAGTCGCGGACATTGCCAGGGGCTTTCGACATGTAGATCTACGTATTGTGTAGCTGATTAGTTGAAGTCTGAAGGTTACTTAAACGAAAGGCACATACTTGAACAGGCCCGGGGTGGTAGAGTCCATCGGTACCGGCGTAGGCTTGGAAGCCAACAACGTCTTGACCAGCCGTGATCCGGTAGGTCTTGGGCTCGTTGCGATGGTTCATGGACCCCTTGTTGCAACGAAGATCATTGCTGTTTAAGAAAGCGCCGTCTTCCCAGGAAGGGTTCAAGAAGTTGTCGTGCTTGCGCGCATACTCCCACTCAGCGGTCACCTGGCCATTGACAACGAAGTGAGGAAAGAAGTAGTGCGCAATGGCAGCAGAAGGCATGAGGCCCGCAAGGGCAAGGATCGAGACGCCCTTCATTGTATAGATATCCGGCTGCGCTGTCTTCAGAGTATCTTTGGCTGATAGATGAAAGAATGAGAGAAATGATGAAGGTGTCCTGCCAAATTCCCGTTGGATTCAGCAGGAGCATCAGAGACACTTATAGTTTCGTAGAACTAATGAATGTTAGCCCGTGCTTCTCTTAAGTGGTGGAGAATAGAGAATGGATGAGAAGCACTTTTAGAAGGTGACCCGCGCCAGTAATCTCCTGGATATTACCAGTTGAAGAAGTTCCAAGAAAGTTCCAAGACGGGACCGACCCCATCACGTGCCTGCTATGTGCCTATCTACGTGCCTAATTACGTGCCTACTATATGCCTATATACGTGCCAATTATAAGCTCAAATTTTATAGTAATATTATATCACATGAATGCACATGACTGCACTGCCAAGGAACTGTCGGGGGGCCAAACCGACGGTTCCTGTCAAGGACCTGGACTCACGATGAAAGCGGAGGAGAGGTTCCTGTCAAGGACCTGGACTCACGATGAAAGCGGGGGAGAGGTTCCTGTGCGTAAAACGTGTGTAAAGGTTTCTTGTTTTGGTAAAGTCTGGGGAAGGAAGCTCTCCGTACGGGAGAGGTCTAAGTATGCTAGCTAATGAGGGTGTGTGCCTCAGGCCACAACAGTTCCGAAGCGACGGTCCCCCATAACACACACTTGTGTTCCTCCAAATTTTTATCCCGTCGGCTATATTATGATTGGAGGTATGCGATTACCTCCATTCACTTCTCTAATCTTTGTATTCCTCGATATCTCTCCGACGGCTGCTCGGGAATTTTCACGACCAATTGCAATCAATCTTAATGCTTTTGAAGTCGAGAATAAACAAGTGACGGTGAGGGTCTGGGGTCCCCTTCGGCCTGCCCTCCAAGGCGCCATCTCTTGAAATCTCAAGCCATGCAGTGTGGGATGTGACCTTTGACCCAAACAACAGCAAACGGGTCACCGGTGTCAGGTGCTATGATCCTATAGACAAGCAACTACGAACATACAAAGCCAAAGCTGTTGTTCTCAGTGCCGGCACTCTCGAGTCGGCCAAAATTGCTCTCAATTCTGGCATCCCCAATGATAAAATCGGCAAGGGAATCGTTGACCATGCCATCTACTATCGACATTTTGTCATCCCCCAACCGCCCAAAAAGCGCTTGGCCTCACGCCTCAGAACCCACGAGTAGCCTCTCCACGAATGGAGCCGCAGTCCACAAAAATCTTAATTCGACACAAGTCCGCAACTTTGCAGAACCACGCCTTCGACATCATTCTTGAGCTGGGCGCGCAATTCAACCAAGGTCGCTTTGTTGACCGTGACCACATTGAAGCAGACCTAGCAATCAGAAATGGATATCTCCTTTGCGAGATCGTCTTCCAGTTCTACGCTCCACTCATAGATAACAACACTGTGACACTGGCCCCAAACGGAGGAAATGCTGCTCCCGTCAACGTCTACATGGAGCGCGCCCCAGTAGCCAATGAGCTCATTGTCGAAGCTCGCAGCGTCGCAAAGCAGATCTTCGATAAATTTGATGCCCAATCTATTCTCGGAGAAGACGGTTTGTATAGCCCTGATGGTTTCCCCAAACTTAAAAGAGGCGGACGTGGGAGGTGTGGCTCATGAAGTTGGAACTTTGAGAATGCCTATTGATAGACAGAAAGGCGTTGTGGATCAAGATCTTAAGTTTGAGGGCTATGAGAACTTGTATGCTTGCGATAACTCGGTTTTCCCTTGTTCACCGGCGGGGAATCCGAGTTTGACGCTTGAGGCGCTTGCGAGAAGGTGTGCGAAAGCAGTAGCTGCGAATGTTAGTATTAAGGCTAGATTGTAGGCGTAGGGAGATCTTAGGGATGCAGACACACCTTGCGTCGGATGGATCTCTTAGCTAATTATAAGCCTGAAACCCTTTGAATAATTGTTGATCTCCTCTCACACCCGCTTGAGCGCCTTTTCTCTACCTTCACCATAGATCAGCGGCATAAAGACGTCGAAAATGCCTAGTTGAGTGCGTCGTTGGGAATACATGAATGATTTTTTCGTATACAGTCATTACAGTACTTGATAAACAAATTAATTACAGGGAAAATTAAGAAAGTGGATTCTCTGACAGTACACGGCTCAGGGAAATTTCGATCCATTGACCTTTACCACCTGCTCGAGCAGTGCTACAAGGTGCCGCTAAATTTATGTTGCCGCTTTGAAACTGCTAAGCATAGCAGAATAGTCGTTTGCACAGGCTCTTGTAGTTGGATGCTCAGAGCCTAATGATGACTGGAAGCCACTGAAAGCCCTTTTGTAAAGTATCGATGCTTCTTCATACTCGTGTTTATTCTGAAGTAGATAGGCAAGACAGTAAACACTCATAAGCGTGTCCGGGTGCCTCTTGCCGAGCACCTCTTCCTTGATCTCGAGAGTTTGCCGGTTCATGGCCTCCGCGTCAGCGTACTTGCCCTGGCTATCGAGCACGAGAGCGAGGTTGCTCATGGTCGTGAGCGTGTCCGGGTGCATTATCATAAAGGAGGTTCACTGATTTCAGTCCTAAGCAGAAAGCGTATCCGTCAATCTCCATGGCACCGCACTCATCACGACATGTCGAGCTGCAGCAACCTCTTGAATTTCCCTAAATCAATTAATGTTAACACCATCCCTAGTAATCATAGTAGCATCTGCTCACTAACCCAGATGCGATGGAACCATGGTTGTTGAAGCAGGTTGAAGATTTTTTCCTTCTTCGAGGGCTCCGTAAACTCCCCATTAGCAGCGAGGCGTATATCCTCGAGTGCTCCATCTACATCTTCTGGCGCCTCTCCAAGCCAAACAATAACACGATGTGCATAGCTATAGATCGTCGCCATAACCTCAACCTGTCGACCCTGCTCCTCTGAGCTTTTTTGGTTGATACAGATAGCATCTACCCATATGATTCGTTCCAAAAAATGGTCTCGAAGGCGTGATAGCGCATCCTGTAGGTTTAATGTGACAGGAAATTGACCCCCATCCACACAGATAGGCCACGTCTACCCCATACATAGGATAAATACTCGTACCAATGAGTTAGTGAGCCCAATTTCTATAAAGAATGGTTTCAAACCTAGTAATGCAAGGGCGCAGCCTCATCTTCATTCGGCAAAAGGCGGAGCAGGCGGAGCAGGCGAATATTGTCGCCCGTTTGTGAAGAGAAGAACCTGGGTAAGAAGACATGGCACAAGACGTGTGGTTGAGATTATTCTGATGAAATCTGTCATGAGAGTAATTGCTATTGAACGGTTAATACTGCACTGTGTATGCTAAATATTGTGAGTTGTCTTGAGTTTGAATTGTAATGTTGCGCCTAATGTATGATCAATCATACATTGCTTAGTAATAATCTCGGATCACAGTGAGGCGGAAGCGGGGTACTGCGCTTGACTTAGTATGGCATAGCTTCCTAAGATCGCTGTCTCATACTTAAGCAAGGCGACTTAAAATAGCGCCTTTGAGGGGAAGCCGGTTTTGCAAACCACTGTATCATTTTTTTCGGCACACCGGTTTTTTCGGCACGCAGGGATGGACGTTATGTGGTTTTGTCTGCTATCAGCACCTTGCATCGGTATCTAACCAGACCGCCAAGTTATAAGACTTTAAACAGTGGCTCTTTTTCTTCTGCGGATGGCCGAACAGTCTGTCCTCAACTGTGGTACAGCTTCAAGCCTTTTTGTAGAAACTCCTGCTACAGTATGACCGAAGAACAGGTTCTCGACGGCGATGCGGCTTTAAGCCTTCTATGTCAGCCAGGAAATCCATTTACAGAAAATTTGCAATATTTGTGGAGCGTTGACGGTTTGCCACTATTTGATATACCGTTTCTTAGAATATGGGGTGCGTTTCGGCACGCAGGGACAGACGTTACTTCAGCTTCCGAAATTATTAATAGCTTGTGCTTTATCCAGAATTTTTGTCTTGGCCAAAGGAAATAGACGTGCGAGCTCATGGGATGGAACCTTAGCAATGTTGAACATCAGAAAGAGTGTGAAATCCGCGTTATTGAAGATAAGATGCGTATGCTTCCAACATTAACATGTGCTGTGAGCGTTCTCCATTCTCCAAACGCATGTTCCTCGCAACTTAACGTCGACACCATCCAATCCCATTTGCTGTTAGGTAGCTGGCTTTTATGTATAGTCGATATTAAGCGTGGCTCTCAGAAAAAGTAAAATATAAAACATATGGTGGTACCAATCATAAGTGCCACGTCAGGAAAATAAATCTTGGTTTCATCCCACACACTAAACACCTCTTTGCGGGGCTTTCGACCTTCTTGACATCCTAGGTACGAAGTTACTTCGTTCAATTCAAGAATAATAAATCGCCCAATATGCCGAGTAGCTGGAGCATGAAGCTCTTCTTTGGAGTCGGACTCCTATGGACCGGTTTCTTCGCATCCCGGGTCCTTCGCTGGGTATGGATCTATGTACGCCCATCATCAGTTGGCCGTTACCTCCACGAGACAGATGGAAAGCCAGCATGGGCACTCGTGACGGGAGCTTCAGAGGGGATCGGTCGTGCGCTCGCACGAGAATCAGCACGGAGAGGCTTCAACGTGATTCTTCACGGTCGCAACCCCGCCAAGCTCGAAGCTGTTATTTCAGAACTACACAAAGAGTTCCCGGCGCGGGCGTTCCGAACATTTATCGCAGATGCCATGGCGGAGGAGCAAGAAATGAAAGCAGATATTGAGAGGTTTGCGGAGGAGGTCAAGGGTTTGAATCTGACTGTGTTGCTTAATAACGTGGGTGGTATGCCATCGTCGGTCGTGTCACGTTTTTCAAGCTTCGACCAACAAATGTGGTCAGACACCGCGGACACCATCGCACTGAACCTGTCCTTTCCCACGCATCTCACCAGGGCTCTTCTTCCTCGCTTGATTACCAACCAGCCCAGTTTGGTTATGGCAGTCGGTTCGATGGCTGACTACGGACAGCCATACCACGCTGTATATGGAGGCTCCAAAGCGTTCCTCATGACATGGTGTCGAGGTCTCGCGCGTGAACTCGCGGCTGAGAAAAAGGACATTGAGGTATTAGGTATAGTCACAGCTGAGGTTGCGGATTGCTCGCACAACTTCCGCAAAGCCAACATCGTCATGCCGTCTTCTTGGACGTACGCAAAACATGTTTTTGACAGAGTTGGCTGTGGGCGTGTGGTCCTTAATGGCTATTGGTCTCATGCACTTATCAGATCAGTACTGGATCGCTTACCGGACTCTGTGGTTGGTTTTATATTGATGGAAGGTATGAAGGTGCAGCAGGCGCAAAATGAAAAGCATCGGTAATCTTTTGCATTTGAAGCCAGGGCTTCTGCCATGTTTCTCATATCCCAATGTACAAATCACAATCCTGACTGCTACGATTCAATCTCTCTGATATACAATAACAGATATCAGGTCATTTTGAAGCTAAAGATACCTCCACACAGACTTCCATTTGAATTTTAGAACAAATCTTGATCATATAACACGAAACATATTTTCCCTCACCCCCCTCTTCAAACCTACTGCTTTTCCACCCTCGTACTCAATTCCAGCACCTCCTCCTTCTCCAGAGATGCCTTCCAGCTTTAACCTGAGTTCATCATCAAGCTCTGCTTGCGTTTTCCGTTTTGGTTTGGATACCACCTTGTCAGATGCTGTGTCTGAGGTTATCTCTTTTGGCTCATCCTTGACTTCTTCTGTTGTTGATTTCTATGGTTTATTAGTAAACATTCTCAAATAATTGAATAGAAGATGAATTCATGACGAGGTATCTACTTTTGAGTCAGGGGATGCTTGTATACTGCCAACCGAACGGCTACCGGCCACGGATTCAGGCCTGAGGGCAAGCACCTGCACCTGGCGGCTGGCGGAGCGCGCAAGCATTCTCGAAGTTTGAATTCCTCAAAATTCACAGCTTAGTGATTAAGAGACCGAAGGATAGTGATTATGTAAAAGTAGATCTGAAAGCCGCAACCGAAGGTGAATCTTGAGATCAAAAATGCACGTTACATCATAGCCAAAAGCAGGGGCTAGAGTCACGAGTTCGCAGGAACATCTCGTGTCTCGGGGTTCATACCACGTCTCTAAAAACGAAATGATTACCAGAGAGCAGTATTTGCCAGGCTAGGATGAGGTATCGAAAACGAGGATCAAGATGATTATATAGCCACTATGTATATATATATGCACGTGACAGTGGTATATTTATTATGGCCGTGTTCTGGGATTTATCGAAGAGAATGGTTTTAACAAGACTATATTGATCATTGTCAGGCTAAGCTTCTTGATATTATTTTTTTCATCATGATAAGAAATTCTATACGAGTAATCTTTTTTTTGTACATAGTGCTCTTGTCCAGGCTGAACACTCACATAAATAGTATAACTTCAATAGGAAATGATGACTTGTTGTCATTGGGTAGGCTCTGAGTACGAAAGCGGGTATCTAATTCAATTCAAATAAAGCTTCGTGCTCTACAGTGTTAAAACTTGGTACAGGCGTTGAGCACCAGCTGGAATCGCATCCGCTGCTAGGAAACACTAAACTTCTTGCCCCACTACCACTTCCCTCGAGTCGTCAGCTTCAAGTATACCAATGTTACATATACCTGGTAAATGGGAATTCGAGTTCAGCGTGGTATTCTTTATTGAGTACAAACCTAAGTCGCTGGGAACCAGAGCTGAACTTGAAGATTTAGATGATTACAAGTCATTCTGATTTGAAAGACACTTACTTCATTTCTTAACCTTTGGACATCCTTAACATTGTATGTTAGCACTTGTTAGCATTATATTACATCATTGCCATTGCAATGTTTATTCTGGAATATTTTCATGGTGAGGAGTACAGGCTAGTACCACTCAAAATATTATTTGACATAGCAGAAAGATAGATTGACTCTACTGGGCTAGCACAAATAGAAGATAGAACTCGATGAGTCATCTACGTCTCTTCCCGTGTCCGCTTCCATTGCACTTGTTGAATATAACTAGGGCAATGACCAATCTTGAAGCTTGACACTAGAAAATTCGTTTCAGCTTGTATTAGTGCCATACTAGTTCTTGTGTTCTAAACAAATAGTAAGTAAGTAAGTAAATACAGACACTACTCCTATAAAAGAGAACAATTTTTTAGAAAGAAAGATCTAATTGTACTTAACTAGAATGCGCAATATGACATATTACCATTTGTTGGTTAAGAAAGATACGGTAACACAGTTAGCTATGGCCATGTCACGATACCTCACCATCTTAATCCAAGACAAAACATCTATATAAGATTGTATGTGATCTTAGAACTTGAAGCATAGGTTCCATATAGCAAGTGGACCTTAATTCCGATTAGTGCACGACGCTTATTCCACCGGGCGAGGTCCGCAATTCATCGGGCATCGTCCGAAATCCACCCCAAAACTAGCTCGTCGGAAGCCCGATGACAGTCTTGACGTCCATGTCTCCACATCAACACCACTACCATTGGACGATTTAGTTAATCGTGCTATCTCAACGAAATTTCCTTACACCATGTCCGTCATTTATAGACGGTGCTAAGTATTATTTGGAAGATAAGCTTTAGGATACTGCCTTCCTATATGGCAGCCCGCCCCTCTCTATGGCGCCAAGTATAAAATAGCACAAGAAAGCTTCACGATCCGGGGTACTATTAAGAGCATGTTTTGAAAGGATATTCTAGAACTCGTTCTTGTCCAAGAATACGTAGCATCGTACTCGTAGACGTCAGTGAAGGGAAGATAGTGGCCCTCGAATCTTTTCATGCTCGCTGTTCAGCCTGCTCGGATATTTATCTATTCATGTACACCGTCGTAGATACGAGACGGAGTTAATTGCATTGACAGTATGGCTTTGGAAACTGACATGTCTCCGGACACTATGTTGCCCATTGTCCATATCAAAACCAATATTCTCCCAAAATCAAAACTCATCGTCGTGTTTTCTGGTTTGGCTTTCGCCCTTCTCGTGTCCTTCATCGACCAAAACTCAATTGGTGTCGCCTTGCCTACCATTGGGAAGGATTTGGATGCGGCAGAGACTATTGCTTGGGCTGGTACCTCGGCCTTAATCGCCAACACCGTCTTTCAGGTTCTCTATGGACGGTTATCGGACGTGGTAGGGCGGAAGGTAGTTTTCCTGTCGGCAGTAGCTCTGCTAGCTGTTGGAGACTTACTGTGTGGTTTTGCGAAAACAGGCCCACAGCTTTATGTTTTCCGTGGTATCGCAGGGGTGGGAAATGGCGGTATCACAGCTTTGGCGATGATGATCGTCTCGGATGTGGTGACATTAGAAGAGAGAGGAAAGTGAGTGGTAGTATATTCGATCAGATGGAACCGAGATTCTGACTAGATAACAGATACCAAGGCATTATTGGATCTTGTGTTGGCCTGGGAAATGCTATCGGTCCATTCATGGCTGCCGGATTTGTTTCGAAAACGACATGGAGAGCTTTGTTTTGGACGATATGTCCTCTGGCATGCGTGGCTGGTGTGGTGGTTGCCATTATTTTACCGCCTAGCAAAACCACCGGGAACACCAAGCAGAAGATGAAAGCCATCGACTACTGGGGAACATTGGCGAGCTCAACGGCCGTAATCCTTTTGCTCATTCCAATATCTGGCGGAGGTACATATTTCCCCTGGGATTCTCCCATGGTTATTTCTATGCTGGTTCTGGGCTCAATTTCGATGATGGTCTTTGTGTTGGTGGAGTGGAAGTTTGCCGTGATGCCTATGATGCCTCTTCATCTCTACCAGACTCCCGCCGTCTGCGCTATCCTTATCCAGAACATCTTCATCGGCATTGTCTATTTCTCACACCTCTATTTTCTACCCATATATTACCAGAACACACTACAAATGACTCCAATAAAATCGGCTGCGCTAATCATGCCATTCGTGGGTAGCCAGGCGGTTTCATCCATTCTTTCTGGACAGTACATTTCGCGCATGAAACGATATGGCGAAATCATTTGGATAGGTTACTCACTCTGGCTTGTAGGTAGCATATTGTTGATAGTCTTTTTCAACAGGACAATCAAGCCATGGGCCATTGCACTCATTCTCATTATTGAGGGTGCCGGCGTAGGTTGTGTTTTCCAGCCTACACTAGTAGCAGCACAGGCGCATTCTTCGAAAGAAGACCGTGCCGTGGTGATATCCGTGCGGAACTTCATACGAGCTCTTGGTGGCGCAGCAGGGCTTGCTATCTCGTCCACGATATTCTCTAACGTCTTGAACGCTCACACAAAATCACTACCAATCTCCCTGCAAGATCATATCCGCAACGAGAACCTTGGCACTGCGGATCTGAGCATTATGACCGAGCAGCAGAAGCAAGTTGTGTTGAATGCATATGCTGCAGCGAGTCGTGCTGCGTTCATTTTATACGCGCCAGGCATGGCCATATGCGTACTGTTATGTTTCTTCATCAAGGACAGAGGCCTCCAGAGACCGGCGGAGAAAGCAGCAGCACAACTTTCGTCATCAGAAGGAAGTATCAAGAGCGATTCTGGGACACATATCCCAGCAGACTCACTGGATAGAACAGAGAAGGGAGAGCAAGAGAAGTCATCCGGCAATGGGCCTTGTGAAGGATCAGTGGAGAAATTAGATGAGGTTTTGATTAAAGCTGAGGCTCAAAGTGACGCTTCGATGAAACAAGAGATAAATCGCCATGCATAATGCCAGGTGTTGGAACAATTAAACAAAAATAGAAAGTTAATGATATGTCCTAGAAGATGATTGCCATAGTGTCCTGGAAGTTTTTTGAAATTCTCTCGTGCCCCGGTGAGTCTCACTATCTTGATCCACAGCTACGAATAGAAGAAAAACCAAGCCATTCTTTTGGCAGCTCTACAGCAGTGTTCTCTTAGTCACCACAAAAGATCAGGCATCAGCAGATCCTATACATAGTTTCCCTCATGGGTATACCACGTCTCGCTTAGGTCACGAGCCATCTGGGGGGTTTGTAGCTAAGTTTTTTGTGTCAAAGAAAAAGACACATATTCTTTACAACTCTAAACATTCATTCCGTACTTACTCTTGCTTTACCATTTGCTGTCAACAAAATTTGCATTGTCATCTTCCACGTTGTCTTTCTTTCTTTTTCTATTTACCCCTGTCACATTCTTAGTGACAGTCGCTCTTTTCCCCTTTATCCCAATGATACTGTCGATTCACTCTTAATACATAGCACCACTTATTAATGCAGAGTAATCGTTGTTATGTTGACGATGTACGATGGGTTGATAATATACCTATGTTGGGGGACCAAAGCCTAGGTCATGATGGTCAGGAATCATACCTATTGAGAATATAAAAGCCTTCTCATTCTATTCGCAGTATTTAGCGGTGAATTGAAAGTAGATGCAAGAGAAAGGAAGAACCATATCAAGTTGAATAATTAGATTTGCCATTGCTAGTTTCACCATACTTAGTGCCTAACATACTACCACTAATGGTCAATTCAGTTCTAAACTAATCTATCGGCGCCTTTGGTACATTTACGTTCAGATGTATCATCTATAGAAGAGAATTTCCAACAAGCAAAGCCATTATCATACTGATTGGGCCGGGTATCGTAAAATGCAACATATTAACGCCGAGCCAGCACCGGAACGCCCAAATTATCCTTAAAACCCGATCCTGATTTACTTGCGACCATGCATACGCTCATGTTGCAACCTTGCATTCATTGCATACTCATCTTCTTCCTCCTCATCACCATATCCAAAGCCTGTGTCATCATCTTCATCTTCAGCTTCATCCACAGGGTTGGTAGGACTGACATAATCGTCAGGCGTGGAGTCGACGGAGCCTTGTCGAACGTCACGTGCGGGCTCTGGAGTATGCTCTTCCTCTTCGTCGGATCCATCGGCAGTGGTAGCTGCAATGGATGCTTCTCTACTTCCGAGAAATTGGTTGTTTTGCAGGAAACCAGCAGTATCGAATAGCCCCCTGGTCATGGCTGTAGGATTGATCTTCTTGGAATAACCACGCTTATCTAAAGACATGCGAACAGCTTCCTCAGGTGTATCAGCTTGTGCGACATCTTCTCCAATTCTAGATTTGGTTTGACGTTTGCGTTGAACCTTTGGAGGACCACTCTCAGCTTTCTTACGCGCAAATTCTTTTGCTTGTTGTGCTCGTAGCCAGCCTTTGTTACTGTTCACCCAGATGACCTCCTTTTCTTTGGCTTGTTTGGCACTGAGAATACAAGTGTTGACCTCCCAATCATTCGCAAACTCATCTTCACCAATGTGTCGGTCGTCACTCACTTCACCCTCTGGTCGGTAGTCATCCTGTAGGCGTACAATAGCTTCAACTCTTCTTTCGGCACGAGCGTATGCCAGTGCATGGTCCGTTGTGCTTGGATCATAGACCATCTCTGTAATCTGATCAATAAGCTCATCTTCGTCACGCGCCCATTCTTCGGGAACGTGAATTTGGCGAAATCGCTTATCCAGTCCATGGTTATCGTGTGGCGTACGACCGCCAGGGATGTCATCTGGTGTATCATCACCTATATTGTCGTTCTCGGCGGGTAAATCTCCAAAACTGGCGTAAGCAGCTGCTAGTAGCCCTTCATCATCGACGGTATCATCATCGACATTGACTATACCGGTAAGAGATGGATCAATGACAGAATTCTGGGATTGAGACTGTGTGGGATGGGCAGGAATAGCAAAACCATCTGCATCTCGTCGAGCTGGGGTACTTTCGCTCTTCTTCCGACGTTTTGCGTCATCTTCGACATCTTCCTCCTCCTCGAACTTCTTCCTCTTTCTAGTACTCTTCTTCTTGTAACCAGGTTGCCTCTCGTAGAATGATGGTGGGTCATGAGCCTGCTCCAGGAACTCATTTTGCAAAAAGTCATTGATGCTAAGAGTGCTCGATGGAGTGACCTTGAACTCATCAAGACGCTTCTGAATCGTATGAGTATGAGCCTTGACAACATAGGTAACTTCAGTAGGCGTGCGGCGGTAATTATTCATACGTGCAGCCATGATAAGTGCAGCGCCACAGATACCAGAGGGACGACGACCAGCATCAAGCCAATCTTTGCTCATTCGTTGAGATATCCGAATTGCATCTGTAGCAACCTTATCCATGTCTGCTCCAAACTCAAGCTTATCAGCAAAGCGGTACATGAGGTCTTCAGCAATAACGGGGCGAACTCCATCTCGAGAAGCTGTGATTTCGCGATGCAAGTTCTTGTATGTGTTACCAAGCTTGTGGCAGGAAACCTAGGGGAAAATCAGTCTCGAGCTTCAAGAATGAAGAGTAATTTGATTAGTAATGCACCAGGATGGGCCACTAATCATGTTATATAATAAGAGGGAAGACAAAATGGCGAATAGGAACGAAACTGCTAAGGAAATTGTTGATTAAAACTTACTCCAAGAAGATCGGCATAATCGATCAACATCGTATTGCAACCACCAGGATGCCGACGATGTGCAGAATACAAGCAAACTGCAGCCACTTGATCAATTCGTCGACCTTGGACAAAATTGGCAGCCGAAGCAAGCTTGTACAACTGGTGACCCTGGTCGGACACAGATTGAGGAACGCGAAGACGTTGGCACCATTCCGACATCCATCCCTTTGCTATAAATGAGGTTAGGGCCGTGTCAAAAGGATGATGATATATATGGATCTGCGGGATATATTACTTACCATCACGAATGGACGCCTGCTTGTTTCCTTGGTTGGCGGCCAATCTTCCATCTAATCCAGTGGCGGTTCCTTGATCAGCAGCAACAAACGTTCCGTTAACAATAGCAGCACCAGATCCAGATTCTCCAAACGTGACTTCAGCAACGATATTGGAATCGTCCAAGACGCATCCACAGCTATGGCACGTGCCATCATCTTGCACATCGGAATCCTCGCACTCGATATTCGGACATTGTCTGGGCTTTTGGCGCGCAACCTGCTTTGCCTTTTGATGGATGAGGGGAGTTGGTAGGGCTGGAGTATTCCTCACAGGTCGGGGGGGAGGCGCCGGTTTTCTACCCATTGTAGCTCAGATCCGATAAATTCTGGGATATCGGAGCTGGTATGGGGACCGGACTAGAGCGTAAGAAGGACAATGGTAGACCTAGCAGTGACTGAACAAGATATAGATACTTGAGTATACGAGCTGATATACAGACTGCTATATCAATTTCGTACCCACAGTAACCATAAAAAAGTAACCCCGTGATTGGTCTCCAAAGCGACAGTGAGAAGGTCAAATACTATGAGGACAAAGCGTAAAATGTAGGACGACGAGATGCGAGGAAGCGGCTAGACAAAGCACGAAGGCGCTTACGATTTATAGGTATATGATATTTTGATTGTAGTTGTTCAGTCTAGTAGATATGGTGGGTGTTGGTGGTGGTGGTAGTGGTAGCTATTGTCGTCAATGCTGGGTTGGGTGGATGAGTCGAAGTTGAAAATCGAGAGGCGACGTGGGGTTGACTTTGCACAAAAGGAGGGGCAATTGGCGCAGTGGTCGAGATAGCGATGGCTGCGATTTTTTACTTTCGCGGGTGGGGTTCGCTGATTGGCTCAAGATGAGCACGTGATCGTATATGATGGAAATCCAATACTGGAAGATTCTCACGTGATATGAGCAAGACACAGGTATTGACTGCCGATGAGATGGGGGACAAAGTACTGCTGGAAAAGAATGCTCTTGGGAAGTGGCAGTTCCCGATCCTCAATCTCTTTCGTGCGCAGGGGAACGCAGCTCAGTTAGAGCGTGCTGACTCGTTGCATGAATTCCTTTTTTTATCATTTTGGAAAAGACCCTTCATCGGGCGGTGGGACTAGCGGGAGCGGGCAGTAATTATTTTTCTGAAAAGTTGATAGAGCCTCACCGTGCTTAATGCCTTCCTCTCCAAAACTCTCTCCTCCTTTTTCTCACTGCCACCGCACAATCCTCTCCAATTCCTCCCACACCCCACCGCAATTATGGCAGACAGCACAATGAACGGAATGGAGCATTCCGAGGCCCATTACTTCAACAGGTAGGCCCCTCCAGTTTGGGCGTCCAGTCCATGGACTCGAGACAATGTACTTGAAAAATTGCTAATAGGAATATAGTTACAACCACCATGGTATGTCTGGCGCATGAGCAACTAAACCGCATTTTGAGAACTCTGCTAACCTTAGGTTCCAAGGTATTCACGAGGAAATGTTGGTATGTTGGGAAAATTCATAAAATTTGAAAAACCACAACTGACTCCAGCAGAAAGATGAAGTGCGAACCCGTTCATACATGAACGCTATTGTGCAAAACAAGCATCTTTTCAAGGACAAGGTTGTTCTTGATGTTGGGTGTGGAACTGCCATCTTATCCATGTAAGGGTTTTTACGTTTACTTTACTTTTCTTCCGACTAACAAAACCTGCAGGTTTGCTGTCAAGGCTGGTGCCAAGCACGTTATTGGTGTCGACATGTCAACAATTATCGAGAAGGCCAAGGAAATTGTCGAGGTCAACGGCATGTCCGACAAAATCACCCTTTTACAAGGAAAGATGGAGGAAGTCGAGCTACCATTCCCAAAAGTTGATATCATTATCTCAGAATGGATGGGTTATTTCCTTCTCTACGAGTCCATGTTGGATACCGTGCTTTACGCTAGAGACAAGTACCTGGCTCCTCAAGGTTTGATCTTCCCAGACAAGGCCACCATTTTCATGGCCGGTATTGAGGATGGAGAATACAAGGATGAGAAGATTGGCTGTGAGTTCTTTTTCCTTTATATAAACCTTTGTGAAAATTTACTGATTGTGTTCAAAAGTCTGGGATAACGTCTACGGATTTGACTACTCTCCCCTCAAACACACTGCCCTTACCGAGCCCTTAGTCGACACTGTCGAGATCAAGGCCGTTGTTACCGACCCCACCGCTGTCCTAACCCTCGATCTTTACACCTGCACCACCGCCGATCTCGCTTTTACCACTCCATTCTCACTCGACTGCCGTCGTGATGATTTCGTACACGCTTTAATCGCCTGGTTCGATATCGATTTCACCGCTTGCCACAAGCCCATCCGCTTCTCTACTGGTCCTCACACTAAATACACACATTGGAAACAAACAGTGTTCTACTTAAGAGAGGTCTTAACGGTACAACAAGGAGAGCAAATCAGAGGTGTATTGGAGAACAAGCCAAACGAGAAGAACAAGCGTGATCTAGATGTTAAGATCTCTTATAAGCTTACCACGGATGATCCTACGAGACAGTCCGAGGGAAGCTGTGAGTACAAGATGTGTTAATAAAACATTTTCTTCAGTGTGTTGTTTAGTTGAAAACACATACCTTTTGGTTATGTGTGTTCGTACGGGCGTATACTTCGGTTATGGCTCGTACATAATAGCATATGGCGGGGAGGGTTCTCTTTCGCGGCTGAGAGCGCAGAAGCCCTAATTTTTGTTATCTTTGATGTGCATGAGCCCCAATCTTGTCTAGGAGGGGGGACGGGGTTTGGTTGGGAATGATTTTGTAAATGCGATGGCGTTGGGAAGTCACATGAGTCTCTGTTTTTTTCATGAGAAAGTTTTAACGACAAAATAGTCTCCCCCCCTTCATGATGCTGGAGAAAGTAGATTTTAGGCCGATATCTCGAAAACTTCATCACATGTACCAAAGTCTCCATATGATTGATTGACAAATGTGTGAAGTGTTGCCTATAACCTTGCGATCAGTCATTTCACACAAATCGAGCACTCCATCTGCATCAATCTAGATATTACTATTGAGATGAGAACCTCTAGACCCCCACACTCCAGTCCCCTTTTCTGTCACACATATCCGCTTAATTTCCCTCCTTCCCCAGTACTAGCACCAGCACCGCTCCCCTCTCCTCACATATCATTCAAAGAAACCAACCCAGGCGTGTCACTCGCCACCCTTGTCCGCCCTCTAGTCACGACATCCTCCTCTTTCTTTCGCGCCTCGTAACCGCGGCTGTGCCGGTACGCTAGCAGGAGTGTGAGGATGACGATCAGGACAACGAGGACGATAATCACGATGGTATTGGGCAGGCTGAGTCTTGATCTGGAGAAACAGCATTGTTAGTTTCAGTGTCTTGCGGCGGGTTTGAGAATTGGATGGGTGAAAGAGACCAGGAGGGAGGGGAGGTGAAAGATGTGAGAGAGCGAACCGTTTGGAAATGGGCATTTTTGGATTGGGAAGGTGGTAGAGGTGCGTTGGGGAAGTGCGGTGGGGAATAGGTGTACTTTTGGAGATTGGATATGGGAGATGGGAGGGGGGATTAAGTGAGGTGGTACAATGTCGGGCGTGTATGCTGTGATTGAGGGTCAGTGTAAAGAGTGCTATTTTGGGATGGGGAAGGTGTGTGATACTTTGGATCGGGTGGATGTAGGACAGGGTATTGAGATGTTATAGCTGAAGAGCTGTAAATAGAATTTACTCAAATATTTAATGTCCCTGATTTCTTCTACTTCCATACTCATCTCATCTCGCGCCTAGAATGCCGGTAGCTTCTTAGAGGTGCTGGTCGTATCAGGCGTCTACAATGCCAGTCTCCAAGGATGGAATTAAGAGAGCAGACTGACGACAAGCTGCTTTGACCTTTTGTGGGTTATCATGTGTAAGCCACCTAACCTAATTATAGCTAAACCTCAAAGGCATAGTGTATGGGAACAACCAGACACCGTTGATGAAAATCAACTGGAAAAGATGCTTGGCAATACATTTTAAGCGAGCTCGAAAAGGGGCGAAGGTCACATGCTACGCCATTCGGTGCAAATACTACTACTTGCTCAATCGAACAACATACTTACGAAATGGATCGGAGGTCTGCAAGTCCTAAAGGGTGAGACTAGCTCATAGGTCGTTTCTATGTCCCGCTTATAGTATTATATATAACGACCGGCGAAATTACTTGAAAACTAAAACATACTTGGTATGAATTGATCACTTCATACCCCTCAATAGAATCAAAATATGAGAAGATCACGGAGAAAATTTCTTTAAGCATTGTGATTGAAATTGTCTTGTTGTGGTCGTGCCTTCCATCCGAACGAATTTAGAATGACGAGGGCAGCATGGCAGGCTCACACAATTACAACCTCAGTTGCTGCTCCATCAGCATCAATCCAAACTCACATTCCTACAGCCAGAGAATGGCTACCCAGTATCGCCCTAACCTCTCACGTGCCCCTATGTCCCATCCATTGTATATATCTGTATCAGCACACAATTTAGGGCAGCACAAAATTGAGTTACCTTTCCCGCATTACCAGAGCCCTTTTGTAGCCCCGCCACTTATGGTTGCACCTACGAGAACTACATCTATATCTTCTGGTTTTCTGACTCCGCCGTCGGTTGATTCTTCTCCGCGTGCTCGTCATCCTCTGGCAGATGCTCAAGAGTATTTCAATTCTCCAATCGCGCCATCAAAGCAAGATATAGGCTCAAGGGCATTATCACCCGGCGACGTTACTCCCCGCCCAATCTCTCCACTGACCGGATCCAATGCCTTTACAGATCGTCAAGAAATTCAGTTGAGCCCTATAGGAAGCGTGATTTCCATTCTCTCAGAGCAGCCTCCAATTGATGAGTCTTTAGACTTGACTTCTAAACCACGAAGAAGTAGCTTCTCAGAGCTTGAAATATCGGGGGCGAAGAGTACATTAGCGAAAAGAACAGCATCCCGTGCACACAAGCGGCAAAAATGGCTCAATCCACACTTTTACGCTGCTCATGAGCCGTGGAATCGCAGAAATTGGCGGATGCCTCGGTGCCAAATGGCACCGACAGCAGCAAATGGCTACAGAGAGCTATGTGTGAGACGTGTTACACTTGATATTCCTACTTTGAACCTCGTATTATCCAATCAGGATGTTGGAGGTAAGCTGATACGCGGCGCAGATGTGCAAGGCTCGTCTGATCTGTTATCTCGGAGATGGAGCTCGGTTGAGCTTGGAACTCATCGAGTTTGGGAAGCATTTGCAAGGGCACCTCCAGCCGCAAAAACAAATTCAACTATCAAGCTCTCTGCTCATTCACGTCGTTACGCAAAGACAGTATCCAAGAGTACTATTGCCGGCGATGATTTTGCTGATGCCATCCGTGAGAGATTGATGAGTCGCAAGGTTGCCGCACCGGCTTCACCAGCACCTTCAAATATCAACTTGGAACACAAAGACAATAAGAGCAACCTTTTCATTAACACAGCTTTATCTCAACCATGCATTGAGTATGTGGTGACAGGTGATGAAATAGACTCTATTGCTAAAGCTATCAAATCGACATTGCAACAAGGATCTTTCACCTCCACGAACATCAGCAGCCCTCCATTCAGAAAGTCACTTGTGCCCAAGAATTGTAGAGTGATGAGCTTTACACGTCAAGGACTTGTTCCATTAGCTGGAATACCTATAAACACAACTTTAACGCCGGAAGATGCTTACAGGTTCTCCGAAAAGCTGATGGAGGTAGCAAGTAAATTCCACTTCCCACCAAATTCCAGGAAAAATAGTAAAACACAGAAGGATTTACGCAAGAGCAAGCATGAAATCATTTGGACAGCAGGTGAACCTGAAAAACATGCAGATAGTTCCTTCAAACTTCAACTAACAGAAGTCGACCCTTCTCCTCCTCCTCCAAGGGAGGAGCGATATCTAAAGCCCATGAACGTGCTCAGGCAGCATAGTCCAGCGTTCGATCCTAACGATGCAACAGCGTCTATTCACCAATGGTCGTGGAATTTACCAACAACCCAACCCTTAGCACGCTCGATTTGGAGTGATCCAGATTCACTTGATCGTTCCCCGGAACTCCAACTCCGACCAGGCATTGGGCGGTCCCAATCTCATAGGAACGAGCCCCGATTTCATAAAGATCCTTACAGGCTACAGAGTCTCAAGGGTCACCGATCCGATACAAATATGGGAAATGGCTTTGTTCTAGAAAATGTTGTTTCATTCCCACCATTACCACGAAAAATGACATGTGATTGGATCACCCCCCTACCAGAAATGGAATACACTCCCCCCTCTGCTGGAACTAGATTATCGAGTGCGTCAACAAATCCCGGACACTTTGCTGAGACAGGGTCGACTACGCGATGCTTGTATGATCAAGGCATCGATGCTACTGTTTGTACTGGGAGATTTGACAAAGTTTCTCCCTCCAGTACAACTGCTTCACTCCAAGATTCGATTTCTGGGTCCATAAACCTGCGTACACTATGCGACACAAGAGCCAATGCCTCAACTACTGAAGAATATCGAACGACCAACGACAAAACACAATCCATTCGCATAGGACCGCACCCACCAAAAGGACGAGCCACCGCACCCAAGATTATGTTCGACCCTCAGTACGAAGTACGACGCAACAAGAGCGTAGTTCAAAGCCATATCAAGGCGTTGCCAAGAACTGGCGATCAATCGGCTATTGGGTCTTCTATTGGATCTAGTTCGAGACGTAAGAAAAGTACGCATGTTGTTCTCAGAGACAATAGCCTCAAATCAACTCCAGAGTCAACAACATGGAGTAAATTTCGCGCAGATTCGGCTTATCCTCGCAATATATCCCAGACATCAGGTGAATTGGCCGTTGACGAAGATGACGATAAAAGCATGGACGACGATAGAGTTGCAACTCCCAAGCCGTATCGAGAGGCGTTGCCACACACTCAATATGCTCCGTTACCAACGAGAGATCATGTTGGCATATATAATGCTATGACGGGAGCAAGAGCAAAGTCTTTGATTTCAAGCTGTATTGAACCGGGATGTGAACAGCCTGGGGATTATACTGGTGGACATTCACGGAATCCGAGTGTAGATTGGATTGGTTGACTAGTTTTTTGTTTTTGGATGGTGGGAGTGTATTAGGATGCACAATGCACGTTGGCTCACACTCTACGTGCCGTAGTTTGACTCAACTCATGGCTCAACTGAGCTTTCATTTTTCCGAATTCAACTTGGGTATTATCATTAATCAAAACTCCTCTCAAATCCCATTGAATTTCCTTTGCACCCATCCCGCGCCATGCTCCTCGTATTCCTGCTTTGTAACACTCATACTGGCAAGTCTATCCACGTCCTTCGCAAGTTCAGCGCCTCCATTCCAGGTACTCAGTATAGGATGCTCAGGCCTGCCCACTCTTACGAAACACTCTGTAGGGGCCAAAGCTCTGATTTCGTTATTCAACCTCCACAAAAAGCCTTCAATATTCGCGTTCCCTCCTACTACAAGGATATTGGCTAGAAAACCAGGCCATAGCCCAAAAGGAACGCAGGATAAACTTTCCATGACCAGCTGCGCAATTCCAGACTGTCGCAGTCCAATGTCAGTAGGATTCATCAGCAGTTCCGGGACGGCAAAACGTTCGTTTCGTAGTGTTAAGATATCCTCTGCTGCTTCCGCTGGTTTTCCCGTTTGCATCTTCTTCAGCTTCCCAGCATCTGTAGGGTCATGGTCTCTCACATATCCCTTTGAGCGGTTATGATAGTCCGGTAGCACGTAGTCTTTCGCTATCCCGCCCCCCGTCTCAAACATAGGTCGTCGGTCTCCCTTTGGTCCTTTCCAAGTCGCTTCCAAATCCGCATTGAAATCTTTACTCATATACACGGTTGCTTCTTTGATTTCGTTGACGAGGTAGATGTCGTTTCGCATGTCATATTGCCGGAGAGAGAGCAGACGCGTGAGGTAGTTGGTCATGAGTTTCCCGCCGATGTCGAGGCGGCGGATGGCGGATTGGAGAGGGCGGCCTTGGAGGAGCGGGGTTATGGTTGTGTGGGAGTAGCCGGAGTCAATTATTAGGATTATTTCGGCGGGTAGTAGAGGATCAGCGGTAGATCGCGGAGGGGATTTGAAAAAGTGATGAGGGATGTCGTTGTAGGCATTTAATATCGGGGCTACTTAAGAGTCAATTGTGTATTCACAGCTAGCGAAGGAAGTGTTACCTGGACATCTCAGATAGCTAGCAAAGCCGAACTCTTCAAATATAATCTGATCGCAGTGTATTTGCAGTTGCGGCAATGCATTCGGCGCTTCCGTTAATATCAAACCCGTCTCTCCAGGTTCACATCTCAAGGTGCTCTTTTTCTCAAAGAATTCATGTTCCCATATCTCTTTCTGGGCTTCCCAGTTTACGATATACCCCTTCTCTACCGGTCTTCTAAAACTGATCTCCCCGAAGTCTTTGCACTTCTCGAGTTCTGAGCCAATATAGGTATGTCGGTCACGGTCTCTCGCAATGCAATTTGGTATTATCCTTGGTGTCGTAGGCCCATTGATCGAGGAGAAGCCGGCTTTGATGTCATAGGCGCCATTGTCAACTATGAGAGTTTTAGAAGGAGGCGCTGGTCCTGAAGACTTGGTTCGAGGGTGGCCTGGTGCCATGGCGGTGGACTTGTATGATGGAATGAAGTTATGATGTTTTCTGGAGACGCGTTTGCGGACGAATTCCGCTCCCGCCATGGAGGGGTTGATCCGACCTTACTTTTTTTTCCCTCCCAGACAACTCCAAAAAAGAAATACGCAACATCCCACGATGGCCTCTCTAGCAAAGGCGGCACAGGATCTTGCGGCACTCAAGTCTACAGTGGAGACTTTGTCTGCGCTGTTAATTCAGTTGCAGACCACATCGGCGCTGGAGTCAGAAACAACTGAGACTGCAAATACCGTCGATGCCCTCAGCCTTGCCTACGATGCTGCGAGTCTTATAAAGGCACATTCGACAAAGCTGTCCCTCCTCATTATTAATAAACCCTTCACTGCTACTGCCATCACCACAGTCTTGCGCGAACTCGTATCTGGACCACTCCCAGGCCTTGCATCTGCGGTCGAGCTATGCACTGCCGGAAAATACACAAAGGTGATGCGGTCTGAAATAGAGTGGAGGGCTAGGAAGGTTTTTACTGAGTTGGGAACGCTGGTTGCGGCGATTCCACTGGATGGTAAGATCTTGAGCGACGATCAGAAAAAGGGTACCGGTGCTGTGAAAGGAAAAGGAAGTCTTGCGAACACTGGTGTTGTTTGGAAAGCTTGCGATGAGGTTATGGCGCTCAAGAGCCTGGGTGTTGTCGGGCTTGTGATTAGGAAGGCTGATGAGTACCAAGCGCTATTGAAAGATGCGCTTGAGGAGTTACAGGAATGGGACGACGAGGAGAGTGATGAGGAAGAAGACGATGAAGGGGATAGCGGTGACGAAAGCAAGGAATTGTCGGCACAGGAGGTCGTAGACAACATTTTTGGATCTCAACAGCATATACCGGCCGACGATCCTGAGAAAATCAAGCCAAGATTTGAAACAACTCAGAAGAGACTTCGATTGCTGATTTTGATGTTTCAAGCGGTCGTCAAACGACGATTCAAGACCCTGCCACAGTTCCCTTTGACGGAACCACAAGTGCTGAAAGAGAAATCGGGTGAGAAGTTGGGAATAGTCTCTTGTTTAGACGAAGTTTTGGACGTCCTAAAGGCCATTCCAGATATCACAGATGAGCTCGCGAGTGCATTCTATGATCTAGACGCTACAGAGATTGACAGGAGAATGAACCAGTGCTTCTCAGAAGGCTCTATCGCTGCGGGACTGCTGATTACCAACTGGGATGGTCAAAAAGATGAGTTCAGCACTTGGGTAAGTCCAGTTATGCCCCAGCTGTGTTATTTACTAACAAAACCAGGCTCTCAAGTTCCAGACAGCTATGAAGAAAGAATGGTAAATGCAATAAATATTTTTCCATGCCATCTCTTCCTCTGGCTCTTAGCTTTGAATTTGGTGAAATCGTGATACATTCTTCTATCTCTATGGATCGTTCTGATACTGGGCAGATTTATCTCCGCCGGTCAAGGTCCATCTTACCCTTACCTTCTACTTCATTGGGTGGTGGCTCATTTCTTAGGCGAGGGTGCCCGTGCAACCTTCGACGTTTCTTGCGTTAAAGGTGGTCGAGGCCATCAGCTTTTCTTCTCGAGACTAGAGTACATATCAGACCCCATTTTTCCTTTTAGTTTTCTGCTCTTCCCTCTTTCTTCGCCGTGACTGTAGGTCTTTGACATCGCGGCTGAACCCATCTAGACTAGTGGAAGGTGGCGCAAGAACAAGAAGCTGAAAAGATTTCCGAGAAAACGGGAGGTCACTTGATTCTCCTTCACCAAGGGAACCCTCTGTCTATTTTTGGCAACTGAGCATTGCCCAATTCATTCCTATTGCCTATTGTATTTACAATACATATCATGAGGGAAATGAATTTTATTTGTTGGGACTTTCTAGGCATATAGTGTAATTATTATAGTATATTGGTTGGGATACACGCGTGGTAGCTGAAGGCTTCGTTTGCAGTGAATACAAATGGACTAGGCTTTTTGGTATGCGTACTTTAAGAACTTTAAAGTTTTAAGCATTCTCTACGCATAGACACGTTCTTGAAGGAGTGGGCATTTTCATTAACAGGCACCTTCTAGAGCGGAACTAGGCAACAAATAGACAGTGCGGTAGGAGAGCATTACCCAGCCACCAAATGATACAGATACAAAGTAGAGCATTTTAGGCGTCCAGAACTAGCATGCTAGGCTATTCAAAGAAAGTTATTGTAGATGAGATTAATCCCTGCGGATCAAGCCGCCTCTTGACAGGAAAATTGGGGAATCAAATCGACATGACCAATTGACACAGAGGGTCAGGTCAATTCACCCAATAGCTGGAAACATGGATCTCGCCAAGGTCAATACCTGTGCCTAAGTCAATTCAATAGCACGATAAAGAACGCTAGCAAGGACTAATTGAGATCTGTATCGACCCAGTTCAGTCAGCTATGATGCTTGGCTTTTCCATCTGAAAAGAGAACCCAGTGAAATAGCTTGATAAGGTTGCAAAACATCCTCATGTTAGGAAGCAGATCGAAACACACCTCTAGCATTCTCTCTCGCTATTCTCGTATCTTCCTTCATTCTTCTTCACGTAATATTGAAAATGCAGCTCCTCACGACTACAGGCTGTGTTGGGCTGGTATTAATTAACTTAGTATCTGCCTTCCCAGCAGCGCTCGAAGAGCGAGGGTCCTGCAACGGAGGTTAGTCACAATATACTCAATATTCCAGTATAATTAACACTTCTAGATAACTGCCTCCGGTTCATTCGAAAAGATGGAAGGGATCCAATCCTAGCTTCGTCCTACTGTCAGAAATTTCTCTCCTCGACTCCAGGAACAGTGACGATTTTAGCCTCCGAGACGTCTTACACCACTCCTTCTCAGCCAACCATTACAGTAGCAGTAGAAGGAAGTACCATCACAACCACACTGGGTAAAGACTGCACAGTTACAACAACTGCCGCTCCCATTTTTGCCAAACGTGCAGAAACGACACCATTTGATATTCAAGCTTTATCAGCATGCCCTTCAGCCAACAAAGTTGCGCAGTTGGTTAGGATCAGCAGCGCTTGCAACTGCTGGCTCACTTCTGCAACTGTTACGGTTACCAATACAATTAATAGCATTCTACCTACACCTGTAAGTTTCGCTATAGATCCGAAAACGACATCGAACTTTTAAATGCTCATTATATTTAGCAAGCTGCCACCGAAACCGTTTCCTCGGTAGTGACAGTAACTGCTGCTACAACCACCTGCAATGCCATTGTTACTGCGTAAGTTTCTTTGAGTCCCATCCACCTCGACTGCCCACAATTAACATCTTACAGAACTGTCACTCCGACCTGCAAACAGTAAGCATACTCTCAATATTTTGATAATCACTTCATAGCGCAAGCTCTGCTCCCAATACTAATAGCTTCACTAGACCTCCTGCCCCAAAATGCAACCTCTCTAAAAATATCGGCTGTAATCACATTTTGGCAGCAGGCGGAAGCGACAATGGCTGCGGATGTTATGGCCGTGTAAACGGGTGTAGTGATGGCGCGACCTACTGCGTCTCCAGCGCAGGAGACAAATTGTGTAAATATGATTCCGACTGCGAAGAATCTCAGTACTGCATGTCAATGGACGGCCCATATCGCCGCCCTGTCTGTGGCTTTGCTGGTACCCCAGGTGTCGGCGCTGCGTGGTGTGTTGCTCGAAGTCTAGCTGTCAGGCGTGATTTAGAGTGGGCGGCTGTTGTGGATGAGGTTGTTGGGGCAGATGAGATCGCTCTTAAGGCATACTAGTTTGTCAAGTTCCAGTATTGATAGAAACCTGGTTATGTGCATACGGGACTTTCTAATCAGCTTTGTCCTTAATTTTGAGCTTATAAGCTCTTTAATTCTAATAATGAATGAATGAATGAATGAGTAAATAAATAAATAAATAAATAAATGGTAATCCTAAAACTGTAGGACAAATTAACTTGATGAAACTACAATGTTTAATACTTGAGGAAGCTTTACATACACCTTCCGACTTTCTTCTCGAAAGCTATGATTCTATTATAGGGAATCGAGAAGGAAGTACTATGATTTGTTTACAGAACACACGTGAATCTAGTCTAACAATTCTTTTCATATCCTAAATTTATCTATATTCATATAAATATCAACCCTAAGACTTTGACTTCTCTATCTATTGCTCCTCAGACAAAGGGTTGGTGGTATATCTATGTAAATTATATGACCTAGTTATGAAATAGTAATGGGTCCTTGGATATGAATGGAATTTTCAATCTATCATATAGTCTAAGATATCAATAATCACACTATCAAGAAGCTGGCTCATGCGTGATTACAAATAGTGGCACTACGTATCCAGAGGGAATTAACAGGGAGATAAAATGTCACAATTTGATTTATAAACTAGACTCTGAAGCCCGATCTACTGACACGAATCCTAATATCTCGTATACTATAAACTTGTGACCTAAGCCATGATGAATCATTTGAAAATTTGTTTTGGTTACAATATCTGTTATTCGTGTTACAACATACTACATGCGATTTAGAAATCTTGTGCTTCGCTTTAGGTTTCATTGTATACCCTGAACTTTAATCTGTGTGGAACAACTGTATTTATCTTTGGAACTTATATAGCTTTGGGTAGAGATCGCATGTAATTATCTCATCTCAGTAAGGAAATAATAAGCTCCATCTCAAGACTCATTCCATAGATGAAGCACATCTGTTCTATGGAATTCTATAGAATACTGGACTTCCTACCTCACCTCCTCCACCCCTGACGCTACCCATATAGGTTTTATTTCTTTCTTTTGATTTCAATTTTGGATTTCCCCCTTCCAAGACAAGACTTGTGTTCGTACCGCCAAGTCCCTGCTATCCCATAAAATCAGCGTATTGAGTAAATTCCTTGTCCGCCATCAACATGTCAAACTCTTCTGGGAGTGTTCCTAGTAGCAACTCGACGCCGCCATCTGCCCGCATAGGGTGAACCAGCAGGAGCCGGAATGCCGTGTTAAACCGATCCATTTGTATTCGAACGGTGTCGGGTACGCCATCGTTGGCGAAAAACTCTCCGCCGAATGAAATGTCATTTGTCTGAAAGAGGATTAGGTTGTTCATCATCAGGTGCATGCTTCCCAAACCCATGCAAGCATTGGTGAGCATGGTATAGTCCGGTATAGACTGCAAAAGCGTGAAAGCATCATGCACCAACGACGGGGTGATATGCGTTGCAGCCTCACGAAAGAGATAAGCGATACGCCCAAGACTCGTTTCTGGCGCGCAGAGCTCCTCTACCGGCATGTAGGGACGGTTTGTCACAAGACAGCTGCCCATATAAGAGGATGGGAGTAGTGAGGAGAAGTACGGGCGCGCGTCGATGGGCATTTCCACAATAGATATGTCGTCGATGGCAAAAGAGTCTCCTCTAAGCTCCTTAGCCACGCGATACCGCGCCTTGATCGCCGCGCGCCAGAAGAAGGCTTGAACCATATCACTGATAGAAGTCACCGCCCCTACTGGACCCTTTGCTTCTGGGTCAGCAAGCACCTTTTGCCGTAGCTTTTCCAAATTTGTGGCCGAGATGACAAATGTCGAGGATGTCATCTGGCGACCATCCGCAGGGGGCGTGGGCGGCCAATCGAACTTCCGAGGGAAAAGAGGTGCTGTAGGCAGAGAAGATGCTATCCCGGGCACTACTGTCTTGATCGGTTGATGTCCATTGATGCCATTTTGGAGCTCTGCTGGGTCTGGAAATCCTAGAAAGCCCCACACGTTGGGGTCAACCTCGTTTGCTGGTTTGCCATACCCCTCCAGTTCATAGAGAACGGATAGCAGGTTGCGGTTGAGGCTTTCAGGATCCAGCCAGTCGCAGGTCGCGGATGCATCGCCTTCCAGATATCTGCAGCATTCTGCCCAGACCCGCAGCGCAATGATGACACCAGCGCCATCAAAGGCCGCGTGATGCAAATTGAAGGCTAGAATACAGCCGCCTTTCACGAAGTTTGCTTGTGCATATAGGACATCCGCAGGTAGCGTAGGGAACCAGGGGCATCCAGTGAACACTTCGTCTCGATATGCTGATGATAAAAACCCTCCCACCCGCTGCGCTTCGAAGGAAGGGAGAACCGTGGACAGATCCTTGAAGCGCAGCTGCCTCGGCCCCTGGGAAGAGCCCGTTGACTCGAGGTGTGCGGTGGCTGTCGAAGGAAGAGGAGGAAGAGTGATACGGAGGTCACCCTTTTTATATCCCATTTCATGTTCCGAGCAGGGCATTACCTTACCGCCAAGCTCTGGGACTAGCTCTATTGCGCGGCGAAGCCCCTCTTGTAGTCTTCCATAAGCTTGTTCAAATGAGACGTCTTCACGCAAGGGAATGTAGAATTTCATTCCTACGTAGACATTGGGATTCATCAGATCACACGGGTTCACCTTGGCAGAGAGACGAGACTTGTGCAATGCCATCATCTTCCTCATTTTGGCGACCTCCGGGTTCTCAGACTCACTCGATGACGATACACCATTTTCTATCACCGATCTCCCCTCAGCAACCAGTCGCAAGACAGTGGCCGCGAATCCCCTAAGGGACGGGCTAGCGTACAAATGCCGCGAAGTGAGACGCCCCTTCAGCCCGGTAGCGGCTCCAATGGATTTTATGGCACGGAACACAAGTAGTGAATCGAACCCCAGACCGAAGATATCCGCATCCAGTGAAGCATCTTTGATCTCTGGCACCAGAGATGCCAAAATATGACGTATGGCACGCGTAGTAGACTCCAATGAGCTAGTGTCAATCACCAGGAATTGCACATCCTCATCTGCCAGCCGGGAATCGTAGAACTGCTCAATGTAGTCAGCATATAGTGCCAAGGTATCACGCCGCTTGACGGTTCGTTTGTCAGTGCGGATAAAAGGCTTATTTGGCTCTGTGAAGGCAATATAGTCCCTCATGAGCTGGTTCTTATGTAGAGACACCTTATTTGCTTTCTCTACCGTTGCCCAGATACTGTCGAAAAGTTCATCATTGCCCGATGTTGGATCTTTTAATTCTATGAGTAAACCAGCTTGAGGCTTTCCGGATCCAATCTACGGGACATATATGTTTCAGTTACTGAAGTATTGATTGGGGGTTACGTTTATAATCATCTGTAGTGGGATTTGCTTGCTTACCATGAGACAGCCTTCAATTGCTGGATGAGTCGTTATCAATGCTTCCGTATCTAATGGTGATATCTTGTAGCCGTTGGATAAAACAACAATATCGTCGTTTCTACCATTATATGCCCAGAGACCCGGCTTAGTAGGATGCTTCACATAGAGATCCTTGAGATTAACGCTCTGCTGGTCAGGAAACGTGTGAAATATGCCTTGGAAGTGAGGCGCATGCTCGTTACGATGCACCCAGTGCTCATATATACCAGACTCAATTTCTTTGAACTCAAAACCAGAGAAGGGATGAAAAGCAAAGTAGAACCAATCTTCTCTATCTACCCATAGATTACCAATGAACAAACCTTCTGTTGTCCCTGTTAGGTTCAATACACGGATTGTGTCATTCACCTTGGAGGCAACCGTTGGGCTAACAGGCCCTTTAATATCATTCATGTTAGCGTGTCAAAAGATAAAACAGTAGGGTCTTTCCAGAAGTTCCAGAAATAATAATAAAAGATGTCTCACCTCCAGATGCACAGATGAATTTTGAGGTTTTCATCTTTAATAAGATATCAGGCGCTTCGCCAAGCTCATCGACAAGCGAAGGAATCATACTCCAGATATCAATCTCTCCATATTTTGCGAGGGAGTATATAAGGTTGAGATTGGGTATCACACCTGGGGGACCCATAACGCAATGTAGACGGAATAGGGAAGGTATGAGGATGTTCATAATAATGCCAGCTCCCTAGTAAGATTTAATACGGCCATGTTCCCCAGGAAACCACGGGGGAAAAGACGTACATGGCTCATCGGAAACGACGAGTATATTCTATCTCCATCATCCCACCCTTTCGTCCACGGGGCCATACCGCCGTCACCTTCGGACGGGGGGAGCAGCCGGACGGCATCCATAGTGCCAATGAGACCGTGCGACCATACTATAGGCTTTGGGAGTCCCGTCGAGCCAGACGTATGCAGGAGACAGAATGGGTCATTAATGGCTTCGTCCCATGTTTTGGTGTACGGGTAAGCTTCTACTGTATCGGCATCGAGAAGCTCGCTGAGTTCGGGCAAGTCGATGACTTTCATAGGGCGTTTCTGAAGGAAATCAATTACTAGATTGGAAGATTTGCTACTAGGGTTGACCCAGATATCGCATTTTGCGGCCTCGAGAACCGCCAAAGCGCCCTCTGTGCTGTTTCTAGGGGAAAGAAATAAGGCCTATACAGGAAGGAACATACGTAGAGTAGTTAGTTGGCCGAATCTTACACATGTGACACGCGGGTGGATTTGGAACGAACCGTGCAATTGACCTTGACACATGCGTATGTCAAAATAATATGCCGGAGATCATCTAGGCATCGTTAATCGAATAGCTCAAAGAAGACCAGTAGTGTATGGGCATCGTGAAGTTTACAGCCAATTTAAAGAGAGATCTTACGAGGTCCAATATACCCCACAGACTGGAGCGTTTTACTTTCTCCAATCTGTTTGCGGAGTAGCCAAGCAGTCTTGTCGACTGCTCTCGCAAAGTTACGGGCAGATACTTGCTGAAATCCTTGGGAAATGTCGGAAGATTTTGCTATTGAGTATAGGATGCGATCGGGCTCGGTTGAGGCGAGATCATCAAGGATCTGAGGAATAAGTCTCTTGCCGTATTCTATCGAGTTAGCCATGGCTGCTGTGACAATGGCTAAGAAGAGTTCAATAGTATCGCAGGAGAAAAGAGCAAAGAGCAGTATATACAGAGACAACCAATGCTTGGCGACAGGGTCTCATAGCTTGGGCATACATGTTACATTTCTCCTATTGCGCGGCGGCTCTCCGTAAGCCTTCTCTCCACTATCCGGCCTTTCCCGTCTTCTTACAACAATGGCGTGGAACTTTAGTTGCGATTGTTGCCAAAAGCACATACACGACCGCTGTGACAACCAAGACCCCAACCTTGCAGCTTGGAGGCACAGCTTGTAAAGGTAGCCGTAAAATTTGCAAGGGCTTTGTATATAAGATTACTCCTTACATATTCTCATCTAAAACATATTACTTTGTAATTATTTATTTAGCGTAGTAAAGTAGGCGAGACGGTCTTCGCTTATGCAAGGCCCTTGCTAGCGTTGTTACCGTATGCGATAAAAGCTCCGGTTTCAAATTCATCAACCTTCTAACCTAAAAGAGTAATAAAATAATTCAATCTATATATTTAACATAATGCTTTAATAAGACTTATTTGATTTACAAGAGAATTCTTTATAATCTCTGTCATAACTAATATTAGCTTTTGCCTTTACAATTTTTGCCAAATATATTATATAGCCATATTAATATAAATTTCAATTTTGTTCAATTTTATTCAAATGAAATAATACTCTTTTTTTTTAGAATTGAGACTTATAAAGGTTTTAGCAATTACAAAAGTTTCATAAAAGTTATAATTATACTTATATTCATTATTAGATTAAAATCTTTAAATTGTATAAGGTTACAATAATATTATAATTTATAAATATATCCCTTTAAGCATTTTAAGAGTTTTGTCAGAACCGACGAGGCACATTTAGCAACAGTTTTCTATTAAATCAAATAAGATTCAGCGGAGTTCCATAGCAAGATGTAATATTATTTATTCATGTTACGTTTCAGGTTAGAAAGCTGACAAATTGTGAAAACGGCGCTTATTTCGCATACGGTAATCTTGTCAACTTTATAAGCTGCATCTCCGTAATAATTTAGCGGCGCTGGCTTGTAAAATAATAATTACACCAAGACTAATCAAACACGGCGTACGTTGAGTTGGCTAACCCAACCAGGTAATGAGTCGCCACAGTCTCCCATGGTGGGATTACTACTATAGTGGAAGCTCCCCATCCCGGTCAATTATCCGCTACTCGTAGCACAAAATTCTATAGCAAGACAAATTGTGTATAGTACGGAGCCACAAGCCAAAAAGCTCGCAGATACCACATAATCCTGCACATGTACCGCTGGTCATTTACATATCTGAATCTATCACAGTCTACAATTGACTATCAACAGCCACTCCTACACTATATAGCCTAGTAGAGTCCTTTGGGGTCACAGATTGTCATCTTACCAACCGATCATCCGACGCTTTTTTCTGATTCTGCCCTTCTCTCTTACCTAGCATGCGATTTCTTGACCGCTTCTTTTCGCTTTTCAAAGCAAAGGAGGCCACATCAACATTACATGCAGATGAAGTGTATCCTTTGTTTTTCCTTGACAACCTATCAACAGGGCGTGTCATCGTTTTAAGTGAAGCCTTAAGATTCGATGCGGTGCTTGACCCCATCAAGCTGCGCGATGGCCTCACAAAGTTGATTCAGCAAGGCGACTGGAGAAAGCTTGGTGGTCGACTTGGAACACAGGTGAGTGATGATTAGTTGTTTTCTCTTGTTATGTGTTCTACTATGACTGACTGTTGGCATTTCTCTAGCCCGACGGAACTCTTGAGCTCCGCGTACCAAAAGAATTTACTGAGGAGCGGCCAGCGATCCGGTTCACCAACCAAGTGTTTGATATCGACATCGACGAACATAACCTTGGACGTCAATTCCCTAAGCCGACCGAAGGCCCTTCGTTACAGACAGGTCCAACGTCCTTTGGGCAGTTTAATAGCACAACTGGGCCAATTTCATTGAAAGATTACCTGAGTGGCGACCATGCCATACTCGGCCTCCACGTTACCTCTTTCAAGAACGCAACGATTGTTGCCGTAGTCTGGCCACATGCTGTCGCTGGGGCCCTTGGCATTAAGGAAATCTTTGCGGCTTGGTCTAAGGCGCTTCGAGGCGAGGAGCATGTACCTCCGTTACTTGGGGCTCGTAAGGATGTCCTCGATGGTCTGGTAGCCGACACCGGTCGTCAGGTGAAGTACAACCCTGGTTCAGGTGAAATTAAAGGATTTGGCTTCATCAAATTTCTTCTCCGAATAGTATGGACTGTGCTTTGGCGTCCGAAAGTCGAGGCTCGTGTTATATTCTTACCCCGCCAATTTGTATCCCAATTGAGGGGAGCTTCAATGAAAGAAATCGAAGCTGTCAGTGGAGGAAGTAACTCGCCATTTCTCAGTGAAGGAGACGTTTTAACGGCTTGGACATCGAGATTTGTAGCTCAGGCTCGTGGAGACAAACGTCCAGGGCTGATATTCAATCCTCTCGATATTACGAGTCGACTAACTGGTCCTTGGCAAGCTGGAGGGACATACGTTCAGAATCTTGCTGGTGCTATGTACACAACAGTGACCGCTGAAGAGTTGCGGAAGAAGCCAATCGGAGAGCTAGCGTACGCAGTACGCCAGAGCATTAAACACCAGGCAACCGATGAGCAGATACGTGCTCAACTGCGTATTTTCAAAACGCTCGGACACAAGAAGGCTGAACCGCTATATGGAAATCCAGACTCGCAACTTGTAGCCTATTCCAACTGGACTAAATTTGATATCTTCAACGCGGTAGATTTTAGCCCTGCTGTTTCCTCGGTATCTTCTCTTACACCCGCTGATACTCCGCCCGGGAAGCCGGTGTATATGCATTGTGTATCTCTGGGTGAGAACCGGTTTCAAAGGGACTGCTTCGTTATTTTGAAGGACTTGCATGGCAATTACTGGATCACTGCATTCTTGTATCCAGAAGACTGGCAAAACCTGGAGAATTATATCAAACAAACTTGGCAGCGTATTAGTACGTAACCATGCTAATTCGTCCTTTACTTTTCTTTTCTTCTTTCTTTCGCAACAAGGATATTATATTTAACGAATTTGCTCTAAATCACGTTCGATGTTTTCAAGTCAGGTGATTGTGTTAGAACTTTTCCAACCTCATCATCTAAGTAGTAAAAGAACAATATCGAAACCAAATATCACTATTCGTAAATGCCTTATATGCTAAAATTAATGAAATCCCATTAGACAGTAGATACAATTTGCTAGAAACAATAACAACCCATGGTTCCTTAATTCTTAGCGATCTCTTGCAGAAGTTGTAGAGTCTCCGAGGGTTGAGAGACGAAGGGCAAGTGCCCCGCTGCAATGGAATGAACAGCAACTTTACCATCAATGTATTTTTCGAGACTCTCGATTATTTTTAGCTGACGCGCTTGGGGAAGGACTCGGTCTAGCTCGCAAAGAACGTAGTGCACTTGAACGAATTTGTATCCAGGATATGTGAGTTTATTCTCAAAGCTATGCCTGGAGTGATACTCGTCCATCCTTCTTCTCTGTCTTCTAGCCTCTTCTTGAGGTAAATCAGAAAAGGTCTTGGTGCCGTCATCCATCTCATCTGTCCAGCGAATATACTCCTCGTCATCCTTATTGTGAATTTAGTGACAAGACACATGTGTTGGGAGCCTCACTGGATAGGTTAAATATCCTGGAGGTGGAAAAACATACCTTGATATTGGTCATATAACGGGGAGGCTTTTCTCCAAAGAAGTCCATGGGTGAGGTGTTGACATCTAGGACCATCGATGTCACATATATTATCTTGTTGACACTGCCTTTCTTGCCGCGTGAGGACCGCACTGGAAGAGATAAAAACTCTAAGCATTGAGTGCCCACGACTCCACCTAGAGAGCTGGTGACAATGATGACTTCCTTGTCATCGTCAAGAAGTGGTTCAACTACCTCGCAGATTGCTTGTACATCATCGTCATTCTTTGGACCAGGCTGGCCCAGTTGTCGCCCAACAGCGGGAAGTTTGACGGCTACAACCACTACACCCTGACTCTTCGCGAGGTCGCAGAAGTCGTTGAATAGGGTGGGAGGCGTGCAGCCGCCTGGTACGATAACAAAAGCTGCCATATCTGGTGCTTGATGTTACTAACTGTTCCGATTGTACGTGAAGCTTCTAGTGAAATCCTAGCAAGTGCATGGCCCAGTGCTGATTCTGCTGATGTTGATCACCAGAGAAAATAAGCAGTATAAATGAGTCAGAAAAGAAGCGCAAGGGAAGAACAATGCCTTGGGAGAAGATATTGCATTAGTTTCCACAATATTTCATAGCGTGTTGAGTTCTCAGAATACAAGCTAAATGGTTTAGATCTGCGGAGCTTTCCCTTATATATAATATGCAGCCTCAAAGTTTTTAATATCGAGAAAGGATGCTCCCATCCCTGCAACGCCGCATTTTATGGAAAATCAAGATTGATAAATTGTTTTTGGTTTAGTCTCTACTCCATTAATCCTCAGAATCTAACCCATTTTAATTAGAGTAAATAGCATGTTATGTGCCTCAGATGTCCGAGCTTTTACAGCAGAGGAAGCGTTCGCTTATTTTTGCAGGTGTAACTCCGTATGTACTTTCCTGAAAAGAGTTTACTACTCGTAAAGCAACTCGCTATGACTTGAGGCCCTTGGTACTTGACCAAAATGAGGATTTACTATGTAGCTAGTACCGAAAGTAGATGCAACGTGGGGTGAAGGTCAAGCGTCCAAAAAGAGAAGCACCCGACCTTGAAAATGAGCAGGTTAGTGCAGGATTCCTTCTTGTCCGGTCTTTCTTCTCTATTATCTACAACTTCGAATCACCTTGCATAAGACATAAGGCAAAGGCTTTGTGATATTCACATTTTGCTGACAGCTGCAGGCTGTGCCGTGTCAGCAGCCGAGCTATAGCCTGGCGTCTGGTGTCCTCCGATTCGGGCTTGCAAATCTTACGATGCAAGTCGTATAACCTTCTTACCTATCCATAGGTCAGTGATACTGACACAATTGCAAAGTGTGCATTTGAAATAGCGGTGTGCTATACAATATAGCGGTGTGCTTTTGAACATAGCTATGGAAGGCCAAGCTGTATCACGGATTAAGCGGTTACACAATTTCTCCTAAGACAACCCAATTTTTATTATATTGTAAACCATGCCGAATCTGACCTGAGAACCCACGCTGAGATCGACCTCTTTGTGCTTGACATGAATATATTCTCATCTACCAGTCTAGTGACCAAGTGAAGGATATCTGAGAGTTATAGAACATATAAGACCGGCAAATATCGTGTCAATGGCTTTATGTGATTTCTAATGTAGATTCTTTTGTACTGTAGGCAAAGTAGGATCAAATTTTGGGTAGGAAACTTTTATTCATGCTGTTCACTTTGATCTCTCGGGTTCTTCATATTTTCTTATTAATAAACCAAAACTAGTGCGATCAGATCTAAAACCTTCATGTCCATCTATCTACTCCTTCTTCTTCTTCTGAATAGCACTCTTTTTAGGCACACGTGCCCAATAGTAGATCACGAGTGCCCCTACAGTGTTGAAAATGACATAGCTCCACAGGATACCAAAATTCCTCCAACGATCCGCGTAGTATACGCTGACTGTATCAAGATATTGGTTAGTTTCGGAAATAGGACAGAATAAGCAATCTGCTGTAGCGGTGGCGTCCACAAGGTAGCCACCGGCACTGTGTATGTAGGCTTCCAAGTATTCGCCACAAGACGAACCACTCGTAGGCTGAATGGAAAGGAGCTCGTTTTCGGCACAGACAACCTTTGTGTTCCCCACAGCTGAGGAGAGTACACCCCCAATAAGATAGGTAAATGGCGAAACGCGGTTCATGAAAATCCAGAAGCGAGGGAGGCTTTTAGCTGGAACGAGAACGCCACTAAACATCATACAAAGACTGAACATCAAGTCTGAAAGCGTCCCACCATTTGAGGCAGCGTTGAAGCCCGAAACCATGAATGTCGAGAAACTGCCAGCCAAGATCATAAACATCAGCAGAAATAGGAACACAAGGGCCCCGCGTTCTGCTACTTGGTCCGCGAGCTCGGCATTGCGGAATAGTCCAATAGGATAATACCAACAAAAGTACATAAAGACTGCCATTAGACAATTCCATGGGAGTTCGACTATGATTTGCGAAAGAATGAACACCTTCCATGAGTAGACCTTCGCCGGCCTCTCGCGAGCTTCGTATAACGATCGTTGGATAACAAATTGGGGTATGGATTGCTGAACAATTGAGCCAAAGATGGTAAACAAATTGAAGATCGAGAACATCTGGCTTTGAAGACCCTGGATACTGTTTTGGGCCCTGAAAAAGACAAACCCAATAAACAGGGGGATAAGTGTGCAGAGCGAAATCTTAGAATAAATGTACGTAGGAGTCCGCCAGTACTGCTGAAAGACGCGGGCGAGGCTCTCGTGGAGCTGCACGCTGAATGGAGCAGCAAACTCGCTGTAGTTTTCTGAGTCCTCGCTTGAGATGTCGACCGATGTTTTCACATCTACATTATTCCCCTCCGCCTTGAGTTTCTCCAGTTGGGCTTGCACATCTTGGTATTCCGAGCTTTCAAGCCACGTCTTGAACCAGTCGATAGCTGTTGTCGATCCAGGGGCCGCTCCAATGACTTCTAACATCCATTCGGCGGGATTTGCGCCAGAGGGACATGGGTGCCCTCCATGACGCTCAAAATAGCCGACCATAGTCTTAAAGTTCTCCCCAATATCGCCAAAGTAAACTGTTTTCCCGCCTTCTGCCAGTAGCAGAAGGCGGTCAAAGCGTTCGAAAAGGAAGGCAGAAGGCTGGTGAATAGTACAGATAATGGCTTGGCCGGCTTTTGCCAAGTGGTCGAGAAGGTCCAAGATAACCCAAGATGTTTGCGAATCAAGGCCAGAAGTCGGCTCATCAACAAAGAGCAATAAAGGAGGTTTAGCAGCAAGCTCTACAGCGATAGTAAGACGCTTGCGCTGTTCAATGTTAAGACCTTCGCCAGGTATACCAATGATGGCATCAGCATAGTCTTCCATGTTTAATAACTTGATGACTTCTTCAACGCTGGCGAGCTTCTCCTCTCGAGAAATGTGGGCAGGCTGACGAAGAATTGCGCTGAAGTTCAGTGCCTCTCTGACAGTTGATGTTCGTAGATGGAGGTCCTGCTGTTGGACATAGCCGGTGCTTCTCTGGAAAGATGTGTTTCGAGGCTTGCCGTTGACAAGGATTTCGCCCGTGACCATCCCGATGGAAGGGCGGTCGGCCAGACAATCCAACAGAGAAGTCTTTCCAGCGCCGGATACTCCCATCAGAGCAGTTAACGTGCCAGGCTTAACCCAGCCATCGACATGATCTAGGATGCGGCGTGTGTTGTTCTTGATTTGGATTTCGTAGCAAACATCGCGCCATTGATACACCGACGTCTTTTTCTGAAAGATACCGTTGCTCTCTTTGCTGTTACCACTTTCCCACTGAGCAGTGACAATGGAGTTCACATTTGAAGAGGCAGCCTCAGGGTCCTTGTAATTCTTCTCGGCAAACTTAGCCACCGCTGGCTTTTGACCACGTTGGAACGACAGCACTTCACCCCTAGATTTCTTAGCAGAAACAAATTCGGCGGCCACTAAGTAGCAACACATAATGGCAAAGGTAAATCCAATCATGATGCCATAATTCCGCCACCGGTGATCCCACGAATAGTTATAGGTTGAGAGCACGAAGTCATCGCCAAGGATGTAGTCCTGGCCCAGCCGGGAACCAACAGCTCTACAAACTTGGTTTCTTCCGCCCACATTGGCATATTGGGGGAGCTCCCGGCTGGGAACAAATTGATCACAGGGGAATTTCCGGTCGTGGAACTCGTTTACCATAAAATTCTCAAAGCCATAGGCGATTGGATTCAGGTAGTTCAGCCACCGACACCACGGAAGCATATCCCTGGGTGGAATGACGAAACCAACAAAGATGATCAGATCCAACATGAGAAGCCCAGCAGGGACCAAAGCTTGGAACAAGGTGCGCGAAGCAGAGCCGATTGTTCGGAAAATCATGGACATGACGATTACGATGGAGAAGGCGTTGAGCAAAAAGAAGAAGAAGGCTCCGGGTTCTCGACGAAGGTTAGTCATAAAGTAAATGATAAGGTTAAAAACGATGGTATCAACTATTCTGTGTGGCATAGAACAAATCAAGGACGCCACACCCTCGGCAGAAGGATGGTAGAATGCATATCGGCGGTGCTTCTCGACAATTGGCCGTTGCGCAAACAGGGTCCCGATCTATTACTGTTAGACTGATGCTGCCAACAGTTAGGAGGATGATAACATACCTCCATAGCACTAGAGAATGCGTTCAGCATACAAGAGTAGAAAAGCAAAGCGCCTCGAGTGAAGAATGTGGAAGAGGTCTCGCCCAGGTTGTAGAACAGGCTACCGACGATGACGGCAATGATAGAACGGGCCGTCAAGGAAAATAATGTTATACTGGGGTCGCCCTTTAGTCGCTTCCAACCACGCCATAAGCATAACTGAATTTGCTGAGGGTAGGTGAGGATATATGGTGATTTTCTGCGCTGCCCTTTGGCCTGCTGCGCGTGCTTCGACGCGCGAAAGGCTGTTGCATCGGGGCCATTGATAGCATGATCAATCTTATATTGCTTAATATCGGCTTGCAAAGCCGTATATTGAGTGCTACTCTGCCAGGCAGCCGCAAAGTCGTCTGGGGTTCGGGGAACCTTAGATTCAAATCCAAACCGAACAATACGCTCGCTAGGTGAGGTCATAGAGGTCAGGAAGTCAGGAGTGGTCTGGCGTGGGGGACACTCAAAGCCAAGATCAATAAAATATTGCTTGGCCTCATCAGCACGACCAAAAAAGATCTGACGACCTTCATAGAGCACCGTGACTTTATCAAAAACATCGTAAGCGCTCTGGGGCGCTTGATATAGAGACACACAGGCAGTGCTCTTAAAGATCTCCGTCTCGAGACGTAGAGCCCTACAGAATTCGATAGCGTTAGCAGAATCAAGCCCGCGAGTCGAATTATCCCAGCAATGCAAGGGAGCACCGGCAAGAGCGACCTCGCAAATCGTAACTCGCTTACGCTCGCCACCAGAGACACCACGGACTAGATCACTTCCTACCGCAGTGTCAACCGTGTGGGAAATTCCAAACACGGCCATTATAACGTCTCGGAGATGGTTGACAAAATGTTTCCGGTCGACGCCCGGGGGCAGCTGTCGAGGCTGGCGGGCGCGAGCGGCGAAGGTGAGTGTATCTCCAACAGTCAACATAGGAAAATGCACATCAAGCTCGGCGGTATAGATTGCTTCGCCACGATGATCAGAATGCATTTCTTTCGCCGTCATTCCTATGTCTAAGGTCAGTCTCTATCATGGCAAGCTTCAAGCGGAAAACCGCGAGATACAAGTATCGTTTCGGGCTTCCTTCACATCAACATCAAAGAACTTTCAGGGGGCCTACCTTGGTAATTGAAATATGAGCCCTCCTTGATATAGATACCACTTGTCTCCCCGGCAATAGATTTGAGAAAGGTAGAGCAGCCGGAACCAGGTGGTCCCAGAACAACCAGCATCTCGCCTTGCCGTACTAAACCATCTATCTGATTTAAGATATCGACTCGCGGACGCGAATTGCCTATCAGGCCTTGGAAAAGACTAGCAGCGAACGAGATCCATACATTAGCGACGTCCTCGTAATAGTCGGTGGCGGCACGGAAGCCGTGAACGTTTAGATTTTGGAAGCAGACGCCAGCAGAGCGAAGTGATGTACCGCTGGGGGATATCAATTCTACAATTGCCTTTGCCCATTCCTTGGCACTAAAGTTGGTGGACTTGGGGTTAAGGACCGAATCGACCTCTGCGACAAAAGGGTTACCCTTAGGACCACCGCCAGAGCGGCGTGAGTAGGACACCGCGAGAGCTTGGACGATGGAGGAGCGTCGCTCTAGTTCATCCTTGAGCTCCCTACTGTCTCCGGAAGCCGTAAACTTATCGTCGACTAAGGAAGTGTTTTGCAACTCTATGTTGCCGGCATGGTTGGTTTCTGTAGTCACGGATGTGGCCACACCATCTTCACTCAACTTGCTGATAATCGTGCGGTCGTCAGAGTTATTGTGGCTATTATTCTTCTGCTCAGATCTGGCGGACATAGTGTTCAATCACGAATCGTCTGTTGCAGATTACTGGCTCCGTACAAGTGTCAGATGTGATGGAGAGCATGTAAGTCTTCGAGGGAAGGGACAAAGAGGAAGCACTCGAGCTATGGCGAGACCAGTACAATACAAGGGAAATGAGCTACATACACATAACCAAACATGTGAGGGACAAGAGTTGCGAAAGGTAATAAGAGTAAGCCGAAATAAGAAAATTTACCAGAGCTATGTCAGCGTCTCTATAGAGTTCTCCAGGCCAATCAAGGTCCTGATAAACTTACTAACGGTCACCGCTCCATCGTGTACTGTTCTAGGCTAGAGTAACCCAGCTAACTAGACAGTCGATCAATTTGAAGTATTATCCTCGCGCTGTTCAATGAGGACGACAATAGCCCTGCAGCCCTAATTATTGACTTGACTAGGGGGCCTGAGATGTCGTAACAAATAACCAGGGCGTGAAATGTAATATGGAAACCTAATTACTGAGGCCACACTGCTTAACTTTATCTTCGTATAAACCGATTAACTTTTACTGCTGACGGATTTATCTATTTCTACTGGGTAATTAACCCCGCTGCTCCCTCGTCACCTTCAGGACCGGGCGGGATAGTAAAGTACACGGAGATACCCTCCATATCGATTATAAGAAGATCGACAAGGGTTTTGTAAAAGCGGCGATATTTTATTATTTTAAGTACTAATTGGTAATCTCTCATTATTATTTGAAGGAATTATATATGCAAAGAAATCCTTGTTAATCCCAAAGCTCTTACTAGTTAATATTATTATTATCTCCATAGAGTATACATTTGTAGATTCACTTAAAGTGTATTATTTTATAAGAACTATAAACTACGCTTGAAGCCTTAGTATTATTGGCTTAGAAGCTCAACTAAGGCGTAGAGGTTAATACGTATTTATAATAAGCTTTCTTTTAAAAAGCAATGTTAAATTTTTCTTCAATTGTATATATTATTCTATGTAGAAGGTAAGTTCTTTTTTCTAAGATGTAAGAAAAAGAGTTTCTTTTTGAAAAAGTCGAAACATATTTCCCTTCGAATATTAACCTAATATTATAATAATATTATAATAATATCATACCTAGTTATTATACTATTTATTAACACAAAAAAGTCTATTTAAATTAAATTAAATTCAAATCTAGTTAATATAATGAATTTATATTATTTACTTTGTTAAAATATATCACAATATATTTTTCTAATTAAATCTGACTTAAGCCCTATTACACTAGGGGTCTTATATTTGACCCACATAATACCTCAATTGAGATAGACCCCAGGCCCATGCTCGGCAGAAAGTGACAAGGTTAGGGGTTCCTTCATTTTGCTCCGATTCACCGTTTTTTTCGGATCGTTCGCATGTGCCGCTTTGTGTAACTGGAATACCGTTATGCAGTAAGCTGCCAACCATGCATTGCGTACGGGCAGGCGTCTTCGCATCTCGGGTTACTACCTTGAGACCAATCTGCACTCACCTCCCTGTCATAAAAAATCCTTTACCATACTTTCGGTATCAAGGTCTGTAAATGGCATGGCGATCTAAGAGTGATAATGAGCAGGAGCCTCCTTCAAGGAATAGCAAGGATACTACAGGTAGGGCTAGGCTATGGGTGACGTGAAATGGACGATGCAATGGTTGATCAATGTCAGCAAAATCAATAAAATAATACATTCAAGATTACCAAAGATTTGACCCCATAGACCAATCGCTACGGCGTAATCTCTCTCGGTGTTCTGACTACTTGCTAAGCTACCGCATGCCATACCACACAAGGTGATAGTATTGGTGCCAAACCATAACAAATTTCTTAACGATTTGAAATTCATAAAATACAAAAAGCTTCTCAAAAAGCTGATAGATAAATATCATTCATTCAGTGCTTCCTATTTCATGTGTCAGATATTTGCTTTTAGACGTAAGGTATTATATGAATGGAAAAGTGTTGAAATTAAGATTTTTGATAGAACAAATTGCTTATCAGAAGACTACGGCATCAACTTGAGTAACTCCTAGATACACACTGGCTCGTAAGTCCCGATTCTGAACTTGGGTATGGTACTAGGGGGAAAACCCTACGCGTGGCTGCTTACACCTATCCGTGATGGTACATCCTAACGTAAGTCTTTTCGAGGCTCTAAGACTAAGACTGTCAAAACTTGTTGTTGCAATTACTTACAGCATCTAGCGGTGTGTTTCACACGCAAAATAAGAAAGTCCGGTACGGGAGCCGGGTGGATTGCCGGCATACGAGTATGAGTTAGGAAGCTAATAGTTCACAGGATCTCATAAGATATTAGGTGTGATCTTCGGTGGCCAGAATCCTTTCTTAGTGTAAAAGCAAGTGTGGCAAAAAAGACGTCCATAGAAATCGAGACTTCCCTAAGTAGGAGTTTCAAACCGTAAGCGTGGCGAGGCACTGTGAAGGGTTGGATATATTGAGCTGTACATTGCCACGCTTCAATATTTCCTGCGTAGATTATTTGAGAAAAGTTGAGCAATTTCATTTGCCCAAAGCACTTAGCGTTCTATAGAGGAGTTTCAATTCTGAGAACTGCATCTTACGTTCTATATTCTTTGACTTTCTTGACCAGATCATTATGTCTGTTATTCAAACTTCATCTCGCGTAGCAAACGCTGCTATATCTATCGATCTCTGTAACGAGAAGACTTCTGAACCCTTCCATATCAGTACAGAAGTATCAGATCTTACTCTTGACGGTAATACCGTACTATGTGTCTCCCAGGCTCCAACAACAGCATATCTAGCTTTGGATAATGAGAAAGCTCCCATTGTCTCTCAAACTCCGATAGAGGCAGATCTTACTCAGGACGACTCCTCAACAGTCACAGAGATTTCTAGCAAGATTTTAGGCGTTATCTTTGAATATGCTCTGAACAAATTCGATGACATGAGCGAAAGGCATGCCGCAGGTGCCCCCAAGTTTCTTTCGATCATCACGGGATTTGTCAGGGAAGGGAAACAGCTTCAAATGTGCTTGCCAGCATTTCCGTTCAAGTCCGCAAACAAAGTCTACAAAGTGTTAGGTACCCTACCTGACAAAGCTGAAGAGCTAGCATTAAGCAGGCTTAATTCTATGTGCACCTCTATCGGGGACTTTTACCTACCTGGCGCCAAACTTACTATCATTTCGGATGGTCTTGTCTACAATGGTTTGTGCAATTAGCCTTCAATTATAATCCGAGTAAATGACCACCTTGCTAATACTATCTCTGTTTATAGATTTGTTGAGCATTTCGGATCAAGATACCTGGGCCTATGGTGAGGCACTACGTGCCATGGCTGCGCAGAAGCAATTCACACATATTACTTTCTCTAGGCTCCAAGACTTGGTCACCTTTCCCAATATGCCGGAGAATCTGCAAGAGATCTCTTACATTGCCAATGCTACCAACTTCCGCCGCTTCCTGTTCAATAAGTATGGAAAACAGGACATTGATATTGAGCAAAAAATAGCAACCGAACCAGATACGTTGATGACCTATCGTGGATATTGCAGATTCCTCGAATCCGATTTACAGCATATTTTCTTCACTGGCAAAGGTAGATCAAACCATGGTTATAAGAAGGACGTTAAGTACCTCGCAAAGCAGATGTTGATCCGAGGATACGTAAGTTCACCAGTTTCATTTTCTACCCCAATATTTCAAACCTGAGAAGCATGTAAACTAAAATAACTTTACAGCATTTTGCAGAGGCTGTCAAGGCCAACTTCCCAGACTATCTACGTCTCTCCATTCATCAATCTTCGGGCGAGCATAAAGTATCAATGAGCTTGCTTAATACGAAAACCGGATATACAACCCCGTGGCATTGCAGCGTCGCTCTGATGGCCAATGATGAGTGGATCAGCGCCCCGATGGGCGATTTCAAGGAAGATCGCTTGCTCGAAATTGTTCATGAAAACGGCCGACCTAGCTATTTCCGAGAAGTGAATCGTAAGCGCCCGTACATGAATGGTAGCACAAAGTTTGGGGGCAACAAACAAACAGTCGAACTGTGAGGCAGGAATTGTGAGATACACGATTAGTCAAATTGTTTTTGTCGTGGATTATTTATCACTAAGGTTACTTGGGTTTAGAATATACCTTGGAAAAGAATTTACTGCAGATCTTTTCTTTCTCCATATAGTTCTAGAACGCGTGAGCATATACTCCTATCATCACCCGGTTATGCTCTGGAAGATTTGAAAACTTCACATTGCGGCCATATGCACTAATTTGAATGCCACTGTACTTAGATATCTTTGCATTACGAAGATCCTTCCTCTAAACTAGACTACACGTATGCCGCATCTTTTTTCTACCTAGCAGAGGCACCATCCTCACTTCGTGAATCTAGGCCCTTGACAGAGCATGGCCTAGGGTGTGGACGCTTACCTTGACTACATGGTCCATGGGGAGGCATCAGCTTCCTCGAAACCCATAGACACATGGTTACTAATTGTAAGGTTCGATAAATCCTTCCAAATGATGCCTGCGTCCCTCATTTACAGTCACTTGCCGGCAAAATTGCTAGGGCACGCTTTGGAGGCTACTTGCCAGTTTACACGCAATTTAAAGGGCATGCAGATATATGACTGGGCCAGTTCTAGCTTAGCGATAGAAACATACTGGCAAATACTTTCTTCTTATTGGATCACTGATAATATGCTACCTTCAAATACTCTATGAATCATAAATATTTAAGATTTTGAGAGTATACAGCTGAACACTTGTAAGTTACTATGACTAATATATCAAGTAGGTAACAAACAATAAGAGAGCTAATTGAAATGCAATGTTTGTTAATTTGTAACGCGCACGGACTTACGAGACTTACTTTACTCATGTAATGTTGATACCCCCACGCCGATACGCCCGGTACTCCCTGCACTTTCGATAATGTCGGGATGACATTATGAAGCTTCCTATTCGAAGAAACTATGCGTGAGTTTGAGGCACATACCAGGCGGGCCAGTGCCGAAATTGCATGAACAGATGGGTCTAAATTCTCACCGGCATTGCAATTGTAATCCGACTGGTGGACCCGTCCCAAGGTTCCTCGCTTACTCACATTAAATCAACGTGAGTGCATATGCACACAGCTACTCAACAAGAAAGGGAATGGGTTTGCTGGCTAATATGTACCTAAAGAGGTAGGATAAACGCCTATCAATTTTGTTACATATGTCTGCTCTGCCAGTCACCAGCCATGCATTGAACACACCTGGCCATAAAACAACTAAGCTAGCTTGTGCCGCACGAACAGCCTTACCTTTATTAAGCCGAATTTGATATGTGTGGATGAATTTTTCTATACATAGTAATAGTGATAAAACTATCTTCTGTAGAGCTGGCCTTTAACATGTCGCGCGTTGATATTGCGATCTCAATCAAAGCGCCATACACCGTTGATATTAAATTCTAGAGCCAGAGTAAGCAGGAAAACATAGGCCCGCCAGGCGTGGAGGTCGTGTCGCTTCGGAGAGATATTCCCGTTCTACTCAAAATCTTGGAAAATAAATATGTTTCTCAGGTCGCTTCGTCATTTGGTTTTTATTAGCTTAGCAATGTGGCCTAGCCTCAGAACGTAGCTCTACTAAATAACTATCTCGCACATATCTAATTGACAAAATAGAGGAAATGCAAGTCCAAATTCTCCAAACTAAAACACACGGTAGCGACCCAGGCACAGCGAGTATCTTAAACTAAACAACATCTCTTGGCGTGAGATAGATTGGCAGAGCTGGCTTCAGCCAAATAGCATGGGCGAGCTGCCGTTCTATCCATTGATCGCTTCCGGGAGCGAGTTTCATATCGAAGTTGAAGATCATATGGGCTAGTGTTAGGCGTAATTCTAAGATGGCCAGGCTGTGAATTTTATTAGTATCGTAGATGAGCACATTGACTGTTCAACTTACTTCTGTCCTATGCAGTTTCGTGGTCCTACGCTAAATGGCTGCAGTGCGTCCCAGGCATCGTGTGCATCTCCTTTTACCAGCCAACGTTCTGGGACGAACGACAACCTGTCGGTCCAATTATCCCGGCTATAGTTAGCGGACCAATTGTTGATCTCGACGTATGTCTATGTTCAGTCGATTAGCGAGTGTACAGTTTTATATACAAGAATGGGCAATGCAGCGGCCTGAACTTACACCAGAAGGGACGAAGTGCCCGGCAACCTCGGCGCCATGTTTGCCGGGGACGACACGTACGTTGCCGCCGGCAACGGGTGGATAACATCGTAGAGCTTCGTTTATGACGGCGATCATGTACTCTAGATCCTTTACTGACTGTAAAGTAATCTCATGGGAATGTTTGAACTTGCCCCGCACCTCGTCCTGTAGTTTTGCTAATTTGTCGGGGTTTTTACATAGCAGGTACGTAGATCCTGAGAGCACAGTGGCCGTTGTCTCGGAACCAGCAACGGCCAACAGCATGGAATTAGATCTCAATTCTGGAAAGCCGAGTTTCTAAGAGGGAAGCCGCGTTAGTCAAGTATGTATGCTTATTTAGCTTCATGGGATATCTCTTACCCATCCATCTCGTTCCCGAAGTAATCCTTCAATGAGGTCAGGCTTTTCATCAGCGCTTTCAATTCTCTTGTTCAAACGTTCTCCGATGTCATCTAGTACCGCGTCGTAGGCTGCATTTGCTCCTCCGATCTTGGTCAGGATCCTGACAATTGTTTCAAGACCCAGGTACTTCAAGGCCGCCACAAAATCGATAGCCGTCACTGTGTCTAACACGAGCTGAAACAAACGGCTGTGGCTGGCACTGTTCAAGCTGCCGAAATCCTGTCCGAAGACTAGATCACCGATAATGTCAAAGGTTGTCCAAATATACCACTTTTCCATTTCTACGGCTTTCTTTCCGCCATCACACTTCTTTCTCAGTTGCTGGATGAGGTTCTCAATATGCCGCATGATGGTAGGCTCCTGCTCACGTAGTGCCCTGTCCGAGAAGCCGTTGGAAATGGCTCGCCGGATCTGTGAGTGCTCAAAGGAATCGGAATTCACAATGTTGTTCGGCTCGCCGGTGGCGTTGTAAAATACCCTGGCTTTTGGCATTTCAGCATAATTGCCTTTACCATCAGTTCGGAAGCCATAGATGTCTTTCCATGCTTTTGGGCTGGTGAAGTCAAGCATGTCAGGAGCGGGCCGTATAACGGGGCCGTACTTGTCGTGCATGTCTTGGTAGAGATATGGTTTGTTCCCATAAACATGCATAATGGCCCATGGTATCTTTGACGCGCGATTCAAGAGCGGACCGGGAAAGTTACGGAGAGGGTGGAAGAAGAGATTGTATATAACTGTCCAAATGTTGTAGACAATAAACTAGGCAGGCAGTATCCGTTAGCCAGTGAAATTTTTTAATGAAGCTTTGCTAGTAGGGAAGTACCAAAACGATTCCTAGAGTTAGATAGAGTTTGATAGAAGAGATGCCAGCGGTCGCTTCAGAATATCTATCTAGTAGCGCCATAATAGATTGAGAAAAAAGGTAAGTCTCGATATGTAGGTTACAATTTGATCTGGTCGGTCTTCAATATACAATTTGGCAAGCTGGCGGATGTATATCTATATCAGACAAGAATTTATAGTAGACAGCGATATTCCCTCGTCTTGCTTCATTAGCCACGTGCCTAGCTTCTAACCTTGCCTCACCAAAAAAGTTCTGGATTCGTACAGCACGCATGTTAGCATGCCGCCTCTAAAGCCACATAGCTGCAAAGAAGAAATATTTTCCTACATACTACCCCAATAAGGACACTTGGTGTTAATGCGAAGGCTTTTTTTCTTTCTCTAACCTACTTGAGATTACAACCCTGATTCAGTTAAGATGATATGTAGTGTCACCTCCATGTAGGTAGCTACATCTGAGTCAAGCCCTGGTGCATATTTCATGTGTAAAACTCACCCTTGAAGTAAAAATGACCATATATCACGGCCATGTGTAGCGGTGTGTACCGGCAGGCTCGTGTTGAAGAATTGGTAACGTTATCCTGGAAGAGATAGCCCAGACCTTTGCTGCGTGGAGCATGGCTTACGCCATTTGCCCAAGAGATTGTCTGTTTGTCCTGAAGATGTTTCGTGAGAAATTAGTCAAGGTACCTACGGAGGTACAGTCCATGGGTATTATCATGGCACTAATAGAAGCTTTACTTAAACAAGCTGTGTTTTACGCTGTTATGTATGCTGATCATAACCCTTGACATAAATGAGTAATCGCGTTACGTGGAAGCTCCAATTGGTAAAGCGTGATCGCCCTTGCTTGTAAGATGGGATTCTTTTTAGGGAAGTTTACTGTCTTATTGTCGTGTATCTCAATTGGGAGAGAAGCAGATGTCCAGGGGTGTATATCGCTTCGCGAGGTTACACCCTGGTAGGGTTGAGCATGTTTAAGCAATTTATCGCCAATTCGTTGGGACATGGGTAGTCTGAAGGAGTAATAAGTACTGCATTTACAGCATGAATTCCATTGCGCTCCGTCAGCTTACTCTCATTCCACACAAATTATGAGCGAAGCTCAAGACCAGCAGAAAATCCCGTCGCACAGCGTTGGCAGTATTGGTGAAGACACCGACTTCATCGTCCACAGCTCAGAGCGTGTGAATGATGATGGCGATTCCAACTCCAAACATAGCGACCGAGGGTCCATCATCCATCGGGATGCCCAGCAGGGTGTTCAATATATAGAGGCAGTCGCCACGGTGTGGACCAAGACCTCGCTGATTGTGGCCTATGTGATGATCTGGTTCATCTATTTTCTCGTGCTGATCGAAGGATACGTAATTGGGACTTTGTCGCCTTTTGTGACCTCTGCGTTCGGCAAGCACTCGTTGACGCCCACCGTTACGGTCCTCGCCAGCATCGTGGGTGGCGTCTCCAACCTTACCCTCTCGAAGATTCTCGACATCTGGGGTCGACACACCGGCATTGTGGTTTCAATGATACTCACTGAGCTTGGCTTCATCATGATGGCGGCGACCCGCTCTATTGACCAATATGCCGCTGCTGATATCTTCTGGCAGGTCGGCCACTCCTCTTTGCTATATAGTGTTCAAATCATCATCGCCGACACATCTTCTCTAAAAAGCCGTGGCCTCATGTTTGCTTTTGCAGGCTCCCCGAGTCTCATTACTACTTGGGTAGCTGGTCCAATCTCGCAAGCTTTTATTCATGGACCGGGTTGGGCTTGGGCTTTTGGGACATTTGCAATTACCACGCCTGTCGTCGTTTCTCCACTCATTATCCTCTTATTCTGGAATATCGCCAAAGCAAAAAAGCAGGGCCTTCTTCCGAAGCGAGACAGCCAGCGAACGCCTTTTCAATCCGTGAGCCATTACTGCCGCGAGTTCGACGCCGTTGGTCTTGTTCTTTTGACCGTTGGATTGGCACTTTTTCTTCTGCCATTCAATATCTATAAATTGCAACCAAACGGGTGGCGATCTCCTCTCATTATCTGCCTACTTGTTTTCGGCTTTGCACTTATGGCTGTCTTTGTTGCATGGGAGAAATTCTTTGCCCCCATCAATTTTATTCCCTTTAAATATCTTCGTGACCGCCAAATTTTGGGTGCTTGTTTCCTTGCTTTTACACTATTTATCAGCCAAAGCTGTTGGAAGGCTTTTTTTGGTTCTTACCTGCTGGTTGTCAATAACCAATCTATTACCACTGCCAGCTACATTACTAATTCCTACCAAGTCGGCATCACAATATTCTCGCTCGTTGCAGGCGGAGTCATTAATTGGTCTGGCCACTATAAATATGTCAATCTCTTCCTCGGACTCCCTTTGACTCTCCTCGGGCTGGGTCTCCTATACCATTTCTCGACTCCTGGTTGGCATTACGGTTATTTCATATTGGCCCAGATTCTCCTGTCCATTGGCCACGCATTTATCATCATCTGTGATGAAGTTGCAGCCATGGCTGCTGTCTCGCACCAGTACATCGCAGTCATCCTAGCTATGGAAGGACTGTTTTCGAGCATCGGTGGCGGTATCGGTTCTACTCTAGCTGCGGCTATCTGGACGTCTGCTTTCCCCGAAGCACTCGCCAAACACCTTCCTGCCAAAGATCTGCCTGATATTCAGAAGATATATGGCGATGTGACTACACAGCTAAGTTTTGCAATTGGATCGGATACTCGCATAGGTATCCAGAACGCTTACAGTGACGCTCAGAGAACGTTATTGATCCCAGGACTTGTCGTCTGGGTTATTGGCGTAATTGCGGTCCTTGCTTGGCGAGACGTAGATCTCAAGAAGGTGGAGCAAGTCAGGGGCAATGTCATTTAATTCCAGAGAAACAGTTGTAGATTTAGGAGCCTGATTGCAATGATAAGCTCTTGTGGTATACAAACTTGCCCGTACGTACTTGTGATATCAACTGTCTAATTTCAGCCTTTGCAAGTCAAAATTATTGTGGCGAACTCATTTCACTGACCAAATGCTGGCCATACTAAACACCCCTCCTCACAAGGAAAGCTCTGTTCCATCGCAAAGCTGTTGATCACTCCTCAGTATGAAGGCAACCGTAATTCAAACTATTGGTAAGTTGTGGACATGTATCGATAACTAGGTGATGAAGCTCTCTTAGAGATGTCAAGTAAATGTGGAAAGGAACGTGGATTATGAAGTGCCAGAGTGAGGCCCCAACAGTGTATAAAATAGATTACATTAGATTACATTATGCCCCTTAAATCTAACTCTAATTTGATGGATTTCAAATCAAGTTAATTCGAATCAGATTAACGTTCAATACCTAACCACCAGAAAAAGATAAGGTGTCAGCTTTAGTAATAATTAATTACCTTGAGTTTATTCCATTCGAAGAACGATCAACCAACATCTTTTCATTTTGAGCCCCAATCATAACGGCGTGCTCGTAGGAACGTAGCGAATGTAGCGTAGCGCAAAGACCCTTAAGTGGCAATTGGCGCGCTAATGCATCATGGACGATGTACGCTTAGATATTCAGGGTTCGTTTATGGTGGCGTATGCCATGGAAATCGAAATTACTGAGCACCACACTAAGTGTGAAAGTACCCTTTTCCAGCCAAACTTTACGGTGGGAAAGAAGACACTCGTTTAATATTTAAATATATATGACATTGCTACTCTGGCATATCTAGCCATAACAAGAGGTATGCCTATTAGCTTAGATCAAGGTATATAAGTACGGCATGATCAATCTTTTTCGGACATGCATGTATTGTCCACTCCGTCATCCAACAAGATCCTAGCTAGCTAGCTCCTCAATCTCCAACAAGTTTGCCGCTTTCTCTTGACTCAAATTGTCCGTTGTCTTTACGCTGTTCAAAATGTCAACTTTCGCCGCCTTCTCCAAACCATGGGCTGATACCCCACTCGCTCTGATTTCCACCCCTATATTCATAACTAAAACAGTAGATATTGACATCTGAAATCAATAGCATAGTGGTTTGCTGATGAATTGGTTTCTTAGCATGATTTATTCACCAGTGGCGCCAGTCACATGTGTATGGTACATAACTCCATTTTCCGGGGCTATAACTCCATATATCACCAGGCATCTCATGTCGCTGCTGCCGATATGGCGGATTTCGTCGGATACTGTTTAACATGGCATAAGTTTCTGAAGTCACATGCCGATAATGAGGATACAAGTCTTTTCCCGAACACAATGAGGATTCTGAATGACGCCACAATATTTGACGCAGCTGAAAGGGAGCACGGTATGTAACATTCTGTAAACAGACTTGTTTACCTAGATATTAGTTCTCTGACAGGGAAATCTTCATATTTAATAGACGCATTCATGCCTGGCCTCGCCAAGTTTCAAGCATACTTAGTTAGCCTTTCATCTCCATCGGAATTTTCGGGCACCACGTTGCTCGAAATCATGGCAACATTCCAACAGCCATTTGAGCTTCACATGCGGAACGAAGTAGCTACCATCGCGAATCTAGCAAATCATCCGAAGGCGCCCATCGTAGAGAGTGATTTGGAGAAAGCTACCATGGCTGAGTTCGAAAAGCGGGAAGGCGCTGCGATACAGAACTCAGGCATGACAGATGTCCTGCCCTTTTTCCTGTTCAACTTTGATGCTGAGTTTGAGGAGGGCATGTGGAGGGATTGGCCCCCCATCCCATGGCCGATTAGATGGCTTATACTTAACATTGCGAAGTTTAAGCATCCTGGCTGGTGGAAGTTTGCAAGTTGTAATGCGGAGAGACAGCGAATTCCACTATACGCTTTTCCAGACTCGGAGAAAGCGTTGTAGAGAAAATCAGCATTGGGAGCCACAATTCACTACTAGAAATGTAACAGCGTGTGACAGTAGATACATTCTCATATTCTATTAGTATGAAGTTTTATCTCATTACTTACACTCTTACACAACTGAGGAGGGTTTCTTTATAAAATTTCCTCTGTTTGATTTCACTATTTACCACTCAATCCACTCTCTATTTAATTACAAACTTTGTGCACTATGCCCATAAAGTTGTATTTCAACTTTTCCGGGACGTCAAATGTTACTGATCAGTGATCCAGCACTGCTTTGACGCCATGTCTTAGAGAAACTAAACATCCTGTGAAGTGCAAGAGCCAGCCAGATAATGCGGTGATGTAAGAAGCATTGATGGCATTGGCGGTATTGTAAATAACCCGAGGGTCTAAGACTCGAATTTCACGCTTTCAACGAAGAGGTGGGAGTGAGTCGCCAACATTATTGTATGCCGTAAGCGGAGGTTTGGTAAAGCTTTGCACTTACTCGGCTTTGCTTGACATTGTAAATTAGCTAGGACTACTGGTGATGTGACACTAGTAGTATTTGCTTATGAGAAGAGTTTTAGGTCTTGCAATAGAGTGTGAGGGAGCTTTTGCTAGCTTAAAGTTGTCAAATGAGTTAACAAGCGAGCATGCTGAATAATCAAAAATGATAAAACAGTGTAGAGAGTTGAAGATTCTATGTTTTTAACGCAACCTACGACTAAGAACAGTTGGAGGGGGGGAAATTTCAGTTGATATAGAGCATCTTTGATTCTATTGACTACATATTCTGCACGAGTCAAATACTTCCCAAACTTATTAATCTCATACCTCAGAACGTTTGTCGAAAGCTCTCATCATCCAACACCATATGCGCCAAATCAAGTTGACATAATGTGTCTCAACACCATTGGACCCGGAAGTAGATCAAGGGGATGCAGCTGCGGAGGTAGATGGTAGCGCCGTTGGGAATCCAGAGGGGAATCCAGAGGGGAAGCCTGAAGGGAAGCCTGGAGGAAATCCGCCAGGACCTCCTGGTGACCACGGGCCATTTGGATTTTTCACGCCCCCCTTTTCAGTGAGGGTGACAGCAGGGTAGATAGTAGACCTTCTAGACAAATCGACACCGAAAGCAACCCAGCCGAAGACACCATCCTCAATACTGTCACCAAGGAGACTATACTGGATAACCGGATCATTGGAAGCAGCTTCTTCCGCGAAGATGAAATCGTTCGCATTGAGCACAAGTGCTTGTCTATTGGTAGTATAGACTGAGGTAGATTCAACAGCGGTGATCAGGTCCTGGTCGAAGAAGATTTGACCAACATGGGAGACGTAGCCACCTGCATAAGTACCATTTGGAAATTTGGTACCGTTGAAATGGGTGGCCGTATGTACGTGTGGCGCACGCCCGGTGTAGTGACCTGGGAAGATGGTGGTGAAGGTTGCAACACCAAGTTCGTTGGCTTGTTGGATACCACGGAGGAAGGTAGAGTTGAGGTTATTTGGGTTTTCGTCTCCATTTCCACTGGCAACAACTCCTCCGTAGACTCCAGTGCTATTGCAAGCTATGTGGCTGTTAGTTGGGGGTAGTATGGACAAACACATCGGAAACGACATACACCAGATTTCAATGAACACATTGGGAACAGGCTCGCAGGTGACGACGTCGATGACTTGAGTGTCAAGTATGAGTTCTACACCTGGCTCAGACTCGACAAGATTTTCTCGGACGTACTCTCCAGCAACATCTGGATATTATGTTAGTAAATGCTGTAGTGCAATCAAAAGTGAGAAGATTATATACAGTAAGGACCTTCCGTAGTCTCTGGCTGAAGGACACAAGAGCTGTTACCAGCAAAGATAATCTCTTGGTCGGTTCCTGGGTTGTAGACTACGGGTGAGGTGTGGTTGGCGGCCAAGACATCGGCGAACGAGCGTTTGAATGGGGCATCGTGAGCGATGCCTCTCTTCTCTCGAGCGGCTCTGGCAATGGCTGCTCGTCTGTGGACGTTCTTTTGGGTTATACCTCTGGCTGCGAGCTGGGAAGCACAGTGTCTCAGATCACGGTGTGGGGTTTCTTTGAGAAATGCTGCTCGCTCAGCCAACTCTTCTCTGATATCATGTCCTGGGTGAGCGAGTACATTGATAGCATAGAGCCCCACGATTGCGAGGGGAAAGAGTAATTGCATCGTTGAAATAATAGTCTTGCACTGAATACAACGTTGGTAAGGAAACGGTGAAGTAAGAGATAGTGAATCTGAGTCTCATATATACCATCTCCTGTCCCTTGCCATATACCTAAAAGAGGGCATTCTTTTGTCCGGCATTCACCCTGGCGCGGAATGCTTCGTCACCTACTCATCTCTTCATACAACCTTTCAGAAAATGATCTCCCATTTCTTGTTATTAGCCATCTGGAGTCGACTGCCGGTGAAAGTGATGTTGCACCCTTGATGCCGAGCCGGGTAGAAAGCAGCGATAGGAAGAACGGTACCTGCCTCGCTTCAGATGCGTGTTGCCAATATCAACAGCCCTATTGGATGAATTGGTGAGGGGAGATGTAAATGAGGTTAGTTGGGCAATGCAATGGCCTGTTTGAGCCTGAACAACTCAATCTAGATTCGGTGTCGGGGAGAGCTGCCATTGTATGTTACTTTTTCCCTGAATCTGGGCGGGGTTGAGACGCGTGGACGCTCTGGGGTGAATACTTGGCGTGCAAACAATTCAGCGATAAAAGCTTCATTTAATTGGGTTGCATAGACCTGTCGATATGCATCATCTTTAGAAGTTTCAAACATACGAAGAGTGAGTACATGGGTAACGACACGGAGCACAGGCACAATAATGGAAGATCTACCCGAGCCAAGATTTGTATCCTTACCATAATGCCAGTAATCAAATGCTATGATAGTTTTAAACTCTGTCATTATTCTCACAAAATGTAGGATTAGTAATTATAAAGTTGCAAGTTGAATGATGTCTAGTAAGGTGAGAAGAGTCTTTAGATTTCGTTACATCGTTGATGGGCACCTTGGCCAAGTTCGTGGTGTAATAGATGCCAGTTGCACCTATATCAACATTTTTTATAAAATGGCCCAATTTCTGCTCGCATAGCTTTCCTCCATGATACCAACGCCAAGAAATGCACGAGGTTAGGATAGTCGCTACCTTGACTATCTCGTGTGCTAATGAGGAGAGAGTTTTCGGAGATTTTTCCTGAGGGAGTGGCGAAGTGATGATACTACCTGGCTATTGCGGTTATTGCGTGATCAATATAGCTCTCTAGTCCTGCGTCCTGATGTCTTGCAACACCCTGTACAACAGTTAGCATAGATACTAATCTAAATGCAAATTCAAGGGCGATGGATCCCATACAGTCGCACTAGAGCATTGTCAGTATTAACATCTACATCCATTGATTGCGTGGCGACCTGCAGTTGTCAAAGTAGAACCCTCATTGTGGGTTAAGCAATATCCGCCCCCACACAGTTTACACATCAACTGTGTTGTCTTGATGCAGTCAACGCACTCTTTGAGTCAGCAGGATCTAGAATTCCGGAGAGGAGAACCAACGTTAAAGCCACACTCAAAGCAGTCCCTTGTAACGCCATACTGTAGAATAGTCAGCTATCTGTACAACAAGCCACGATAAAGAAACCTGTCAATCCCATACGTTTCCTATACAAAAGGTTCCATCGTTACATATGCGATAAGCACTAGTTTTTATCTCTCAAGAGGATACATTCAATGCAAACACCCATAAGTACCTTGGCACGCGCGTCTGGTTGTGCAGACTCCGCTTCTGACTTTTCCCATTCTTCCACCTCCTTTGGGATGCGCGATGTTCGCGTTGGTGGGTCATAGCAATCCTCGCACCACCATTTGTAACAGCTCTCGCAATAGCGATTTTGAAGACACCCCAGGCAACGCATCAGTAGTTTCTTTCCTAGAGGGTCATAACCGGAAGCAGAAGGTGTCTTGGCTGACTTAATCGTTGATGAGTGTAATGGTGGAGGTGCAACTAGTGGGAATAGGTCTAATGAGGACTTTTTCAATGTTAAAAACCCCTCAGGAGCTCGATGACAGCCACTACAGGCACCTAGGGCATGGGTTGCTACTCGAGGAGGTCGATAGAAGTCCCATTTGATTGAAGAAGAGCTTGATTTGGCCATGGAATTCGAATGATATGGCCCATTGCAAAGTGGCAAGTCAAAACTTATGATCCCCTGGCAAGCTTGGACGATCTCCGGCCATTCAATGTCAGGGACTTTGGGGAAAATGCGTCCATCTTTGTCAAACCATCTGTCTGGTTGGGGTTCATGGGATTCAAGAGGTAATGTGCTCCGGAGGTCACTTGCTTTACTAAAAGCTGTCCAGGTTGACAAATCCTTCGGACCAAAGACATACAGACCTTGGAGCTTTGGCATATTTGGCGGTCGTGAAAGTCTCACAGCATACCCTAATACCTGTTGCAACTGTCTCTCGTTCAAATGATGAACACTCCTCACAGAAAGAATCCGGATGTTAAGTTGGTCGTTGCTGATGATTTCATTGATCAAATTAGCGGGTACATCGAGCCCATCCAGGACTAACGTCTGGACATTTTGAAGGATGTTCCGCTGTTCTAATTTGAGAAGGACGTTCTTTACAGGGCTTGAGTAGTAACTTTGATATATTAGTAAGAAGCTTTTCTAGGGTTGGAGAGATGTACTTGTCCGCCGTTATATCGTCAACGTTTTGGGCATTTAGCCATGCTGCGGATGGCGCATCCTTATTTGGCTGGGCGAGTTTCACATAGCTCAGGTCTAAGTATCTGAATACATTGGGGTTGTTATATATGAGATCTTTGAAAGATTTAGACGTAGCGCCGAGCGCAAAAAGTGACGCAATAGAGATATAAGGAGCTGTCTGATGGAGGACCAGTGTGTTTGAAAGGAGCTGGAGCAGAGAGTTTGGGATGTTAAGCTTTGGGTATACGTCAAGATCGTAGTCCATGTTTTTTTGCTTGGGAAAGTATGCTTGATATCTAAAGCTACTCCAGATCGGAGGGGCTGGAATATATAGGGCCACTCGAATGTGTATGACACCAAAGAATGTGTGATGATATGTCTGTGTTCTGTAGCCGTGACACACTTCACCATGTTTTGTTTAATGCTCTTGGCGCTTCAGAACCGATACTAAGGTCTGATAGTCCATATGCCAAGGCCCGATCCGCCATATCTAAACCCCGAACCGATGGTTATCTTATCGCCGATCGATAATCCATCGCTATTGTAACTGGCCGAAGCTCGTGGAGCCTCGCGGAATGACGGGATGGCGAGTCTTATGAATCTGACAGCCTTGTGTCGAAATGAAACTATTCACACATCTGATTATGGTCGTTCAGATCCGACATATAACTTCTTCTGTTTGCCCCATAGCATAGGAGTTCGGGCCGTCTATTTCGGTTTTCATTTGGCAACAGTTCTGCGATCATGGCAGCACCAATAGAGAACAATTTAGCTTGGTCGGCAATCTTCAAAGTTGCCCCCAAAGGTACCAAAACTCTGCCTGGCGACAAGATTTTGCTCCCACCTTCTGCACTCGAGCAGCTTCTCACAGCATCTACCATATCTGCTCCCTCGAACAACAGACCACTGAATACCCAATTTGACCCATTCAACCCGTACTCGATTGCTGCAGCACGAGCAGAACAATCCCAGTGGCGCGACAATGAGAAACAGCTTCCCCATCCCCTAACCTTTCGACTTGTCAATACCAAGAATGGCAATGTGGTTCATGCAGGCATTCGGGAGTTTTCAGCGGAGGAAGGCGAGGTGGGATTGAGTTCTTTTCTGTTGGAAGCTCTAGGAATTGTTGAGCCGCTACCACGATCGACTTCTCCTGTCACTGGGAGCGATAAGGGATCACCTGAAGCACCAATAGACCTTACGGATGAAAAGCCTATTGATCTGACGAAGCTTGATTCGGTCGAGAAAGAGGACGATTCCGTTCCCAAAATAACGGTCCACGCCAGGCAACTACCAAAAGGGACATATGTACGACTACGACCTCTGGAGGCAGGATACAATCCAGATGACTGGAAGTCACTACTTGAGCGTCACATGCGGGAGAATTTTACAACACTCACAAATGGGGAGATATTGTCTGTGAAGGGCTCTAAGTCGGAAGAATTCAGATTTCTGATAGACAAATTCAAGCCCGAGGGGGATGGTATATGCGTAGTTGATACCGATTTGGAAGTCGATATTGAAGCTTTGAACGAGGAGCAGGCTAGAGAGACTATGAAGCAGATCATGGCCAAGGCTCGAAGAGCACCTGGGACAGCTGAAGGCAGTTCAATAGGAGGAGACCTCGATATATGGAAAGCTGTGGAAGGCCAGGTCATGGAAGGTGGCTATGTGGACTTCGAATTACCTTCTTGGGATAAACTACAAGCTATTGAGATTGAGTTGAATGCTGATGATGATCTCGACTTATTCGTCAATCCCCAGTCGTCACGCCAGCGAGCTCGGCCGCGAGAGGATGAACATATATGGGGAGATTTCGGCACCTCTACTACGAAAAAACTATTTATACAGCCTTCAAACATCGAGCTCGAAGGAGCGGAATCTCTTTATATTTCCATCCACTCCAGAACGTCTCTTATTTCACCGAGATCTTTAAGCAAGTTCTCGCTGCGTGCAAAGTCTGTCCCAAAACATGGACAGCCAGGAAACCCAGTGGCAATTGAGTTGGATGAAGATACGGAGATGCACAGCGCTGAGGATGAGCAATGTAAAAACTGTCAACAATGGATTCCCAAGAGAACAATGATGTTACATGAGAACTTCTGTCTCCGAAACAATATCCTCTGCCCACATTGCAGTAATGTCTTTCAGAAAAAGTCCCAAGAATGGCATGACCATTGGCATTGCGAACACGATTCGGCACACGGTAATTCACTCGCAACGAAAGCAAAACATGACGAAGTCTCTCATACGCGCCAGCAATGCCCAAATTGTCCCTATTCAGCCACAAGTCTCAAAGATTTGGCCGCCCATCGTACATCCGTTTGTCCAGGGAAGCTGATCCTTTGTCAATTTTGTCATCTTGAGGTTTCGCAAGACGGTGATCCATTCGATCCATCTCCAGATCAGCTTATTTCTGGCTTGACAGCACATGAACTTGCTGACGGAGCACGAACAACAGAGTGTCACCTATGTTCAAAGATCATTCGTCTTCGTGACATGAGCACGCATCTCAAACACCACGACCTGCAAAAATCATCAAGATCCAAACCAGCCATATGTCGTAATGTCAATTGTGGACGCACATTAGAGGGTGTTGGCAAAAATGGTGAAATTGGCGCTGGAAGCAGGATGGGTCAAGGCCCGGGGAACGAACTTGGGCTGTGCAGTATTTGTTTCGGTCCTCTTTACGTCAATATGCATGATCCTGAAGGCCGTGCTATGAAACGCCGTGTCGAGCGTCGGTACGTCTCTCAACTCGTCAATGGCTGCGGCAAAAGTTGGTGCTCCAATACTGCATACTGCAAAACAGCGAAATCAAAGGAGAAAAAACAACCGGCGATGACAACGAAAGATGCATTGCCAGTGGTGAAGCCGTTGATGGACGAGATGTGGGATATGGATAAGGGAATACACTTTTGCACTGACGAAGGAAGTCAAAGGAGGAGAGCCATGGCTGAGATGTTGGCTGCTGAGGGGCTTTACGAGTTGGAGTGGTGCGTCGCGGCTATGGAAGGGGGGAGTGGCGGGTTGGATGGTGCTAGAATATGGTTACAGAACTGGGCTCCCAAGATAGGTGGTGGCGGGGGAGGTGCATGGAGGAGCGCTTGATCTATTCACGACGACATATTTGGCTAGAATTGGGGACTGACATAGAGGAGAGGTCGGATTGCATCGGAACGGCGTTACATAGCAGGCTCTTAAATGTCATTTAATGTTCGAAACGCTCGGTGATGTGTCTTTTCGTGCATGTTACTTTTCACCTTCTTCTCCCTTTTGAACAGACTGCGAGGTCAGTCACCAGTCAATTGTGCACGTGAAACTATTTCAAAACTCAAATCAATTGTTTGATTTTGTTTTAATTTCGGAAACCTTTCATCAAATTCACAATCTCTACATATATATATACAATGCCCTCAACCGGTTGACATTTTCATCTAGCACAAGAAGATTCTCCAGCCTGCCCTTAACACCACCTAAGCGCTGAAAGCGTTGGCAAGCTTTCTGTTTCTGTTCGAGCCTCTTGTAGCACCAGTTGCAGCACCACCTGAAGCAGCACCACCGTTGTTGGAAGCAGCACCACCATTCGAAGCAGCACCACCGTTGTTGGAAGCAGCACCACCATTGGCACCTCCTCTGCCAGCACCGCCTCTGTTAGCACCTCTGTTAGCACCTCCCTTGCCAGCTCCTCCTCTACCAGCACCAGCAGTAGCACCAGCCTTCGCACCAGTGGCCACGGCTGTCACTGGGTTTGCGCTTAAGAGGGCTTCGGCAGCAAAGATCCCTTGCTCTGCGAGCGAAGCTTTCTGATTGGCAGCGACGGCGACATCGAGATCTTTGATATTTTGTGCAACTTGCGCGTCGATACCTTCCTTAGTTTGAGCGGTGTTGATGGTGTTGGCAGTGTTGACATTGGGTGTGATATCAGTTTGTTGGACAGGGATACAACCTCCGAATGGACCTGCGGCAGCACTGTTGAAGCAGCGGATTGTGCAGATATCTCCGGTGGATGCTAGGTGGGTACATTAGTACAGATTTGGCTATGGTGGGTGGAACTGGGAGAAATATAGTAACATACCTCCGTTGCAAGCCATGTCTGCTGGCATGGTAACAGTCAACACAATGTTGCCGTTGGCCGGCGCCTTCTCCGCAACCTTCAACTTTGTCTGTCCAGCGCCTAGAGAGTTACTGGTCTGATCCATGTCACAAGTGTATGGTCCGGCACCATCCTTTCCCCCTTGCGCGATTGTGATGTCGACAGTGCCGGCTTTAGTGACGGAGGTTACAGCATTTGCTGCCAACTGCTCTTCGGTGATGGTTCCGATATCAATGTTACCGGCGAGGAGAGTACGTCCACATTCGTTGACGATGTTTTGGACGATTTCAGTGTTGCGGATGATGTTCGCATCAGTAGCGACTTGGGAAACTTGAAGGCCGAGACCGGCGTTGGAGCCTTTTTCTCCCTGGGCTTTGATGATGACTCCTTGGCCTTGGGTGATGGCGAAGAGGGCGGGAGCTAAGAACAGCAGTTGTGATAAAGAAGGCATCTTGTCTGGAAATGTTTCGAGCCGGAATGGTGCACTGCACTATAGTTGAGAAAGGAAGGTAACGAAAGTAATGATTAGAAGAGCGAAAGGCAAGAAAAGAATCAGACCGGCTGGCGAAAGTTGAATGAATAAGACAAGTAGGTAGGAGTAAACATTCCTCGGCGGTTGTGTCTGGTCTTATAGACTGGACGATGCATGAGCCTTGTTGTATCAAACGGCTTTGACTCCACATAAAGTTGCAACATTGTCAGTCGCGACGGTGGAGTGCTGGTGGAGCTGTTTGACATGTCGTACCATCTCGATAGTCCATTTCTCTGCTACCTACAACCCTGTCTTCCATCGTGAATTCCTGAAATGGAGTTTCTCTGTTCGGAGATTTCATGAGGGCCAGTTGCCTTCAAATTCATCTACGTTTGACCATATATTTCCTCAAGCATGCCACATTTCTCCGGTCTAATTCACCTTGATGATGCTCATCTCATATTGAACTTTAAGCTGTTGCACCGGGCCGAGATGATCAGATGGTGGCGGCAGATGATTTTAGATGTGTTGATGCTTGTCGATGATGTTTCGAGATCTCCCTGCTACACGCCAAGCGAAACCAAACCGAGGGAAAGTTTACACGACGGCGAATCTCGAAGAGGGAGGCCTTAGCCTATCCCGCCTGTCTAGGTCAAACAACCCATTCTTTGAGTAAACGTGTTCTGCTTTCGTCTTGACTTGGTCTATAAATAAAAGCTTGAGTTGGTGCACGTTGAATGTTCGGCATCATATCACCTGATGCTGATCATGTGACTTATTTTAGCCCATATTGTTCGGACTGATCTCACCTGAGGCGTGTTTGTTGGAAAATTGCTGCAAGTAATCGCTTCCAGTAATTTGAGGATTTTCAAAGGCAAGTAAAAGGGAGATATAAAGTTGGGTGCTGCGAAATCAGTATAATAGTTACTAAAGTCGCCATAACGTCTATCACTATGCATGCATGCACTATTAATTGTACGGCCCAGCTCATGACTATAGTATAGATAATGCGATACATATTCTTCAATCTAATTTACTGTAACTCAGCAAAATTCGTATCTTGCCGACATACTTTAATTTATTACTTGTGTAATAGGACTAATATAGTGTTTTATATAATGGTCATACTTCTGCTGGCTCAGAACTAAAACCAAAGCCTGCCAAACTTATTTAACAACACGCATAGTTTCTCCTCCTTGATAGTCGTGAAAATACAAATATCAATTTTGACGACAAAGCTGATTTGGCAAATGATTTACATCTCCTGTGTCTATTTGATCCTGGTTATTAACCCCCGCCTAATCTTCCATGGTATCCACAATGCCCACCGTGTTGGAGGATCTGAAGCACTGAGCCATACATGAGCACCAAGGGAAAGCTTCCTATGGATGAACTCCCTGGGCATAGACTATTGGTATGAGGCTCCACTGAGACCCAATTTGGGGTGAAACTCTGGACTCCCAGTACAGCATTCTTGGGGCATCGTGGTGATGGTTACCAATCATTTTATTGACATAAATTGCGTGAGATGTCGCCGATGGTACGTTTCTTCAAGCGCGAAGCAATGAACCGACCTGTCTCCCGGTGTACGTATTTATTCGCACACCACCTACGCGAAACCTGCACAATCAAACCGAGGCCTACTTTTCATCAAGCAAGAACAACATAAACCTGTTATTTAAAGACTCCAAAAGAAAAAAGAGATTGCTCTGGAGAAGCTTCTTCTTAATCTCTGCATATTTATTTTGAAATTCTTTTATAGCTAGATTTAAAGAACGTGTATTTTAGAGGCTACTTTTTAGGTGTACTGATAATTGTGTACACCGGGAGCTGTGTCCCGGTATTGCTCTGCTTTGACACCAATCCACTTAATGTTGGACTTTGTCATGATTCTTGCCAGGGAGGCAAATTCGAGTTGCCTATTTGGGCGTAGGCCTGGCCAAGGGTTGATCTTATATCATAGACTTTCCGGAGTAAACTTCTCCTTTACTTCAATCAATAGGTTTCTATTTAAAAGTTTCTCTGCACAGCTCTACGTGATCAGTATTTCTGTAAATTTCCTTAGTCCATCACCTAAAACTCTGTAGAAGAGATGAAATGGTTTTCTTACTGGATGGCAGAGAACTTTCTGTATAGAACTACTCCTGCGGCTGCCTATACCTGTATTTCGTATTCGAAAGAGTTGGGGCGTTTAGAGAATTATATAGGAAAGTTGACGAAACCAATTCGGTTAGCAGTTAATGAGGTTTTGGGTATATTACCCAATCTAGGCTCTATAGATTCAAATTTTAACGCATTTTGCAAACCATTGGAGAAAACGATACTCTAACAGCAACATTACGTCCGATAATTAATTGCACTACTTACGAAGGCGTGATTTTAGAGTCGGATTGGCACTTGACACTGTCATAAAGGAAGTGTACCAATCAGCTGACATATTCACCTGCTTACAAATATACCCAACGAATAGATTGTCGACATCCGGACTCTTATTGCTCAATTTGTAATTGATATCGATTTTCGTAGGACATGGGTATGGCAATTGATTGTTCAGCAATCTTCATAATTCGAGCTTCTCAGCTATGCTGCACCACCATACCCACAGCCATATCAGGTAGAGTATCTAGTCACTGTGACCTTATTAGCACTGATATCCACCGTCCGGGAAGGAGGAGAGATAATATCTGTCTCTTCGATTTGGTTCCTTCCCATAACTGCCCCAGGATAAAGCATCCTGTTGAAAACTTACTGTCTTCCACAGTTACAACTCTACATAAATGCAAATCGTAGTAGCACCACCACTATCAAGGCCGCCCTTCTCGCTATCAACCAAGTCGAGGACCAAAACAACGCTCCATTTGAAGTCAACAATCAAACTAGTTACCCTGTGCCCAACCTTGAAGGTAACCCAAGAACAAGCTTATGCAAAGATACCAGCGCAGAGGAGAAGGCGAATTTTAGTGAGATCATGAACTCAAACGCCAACGAGGTGAATTGGGATGGGCCTGACGATGTCCAAAACCCGCAGAATTGGCCAGTGTGGAGACGCGTAGTGATTGTGGGAACGGTTACATCAATTGTCTTTACTACGTATGTGCATTCAACCCTCTTACTCTCAAACTTCGTCTGGTATCTGTTGGTGCATCCTCTGTAATTTTCATCATCTCAACGTGTCTCGGCCTATGTAGGGCATTAGCTTCGTCAATAGTTGCTCCCACAGTGCCCGAAATTCTTTCAGAGTTCAGTTACTCACAGGACGGCGTCGCTGCAACGCTTGTTGTAACAATCGAGGTAAGTCTTGCTTGCTCTCCACTACAGGTATTGGCAGTTCAATAACGATATAAGCTCCTCGGCACCGCAATTGGGCCCCTGTTTTTCGCGCCGCTCTCAGAGCTATATGGTCGGAGTATCACTTACAATTGCTCTAACCTTCTTTTCTGCGTCTCATCTATCGCCTGCGCTACAGTAAACTCTCTGGAAGGGCTCATCGCTCTGCGATTCATTCAAGGGTGTTCCACCACCTGCGCAGTAACAAATGGCGGCGGGACCATTGCCGATATAGTTCCAGCACATAGACGCGGTGCAGCTATGTCGTTGTTCACCGTTGGCTTATTGGTTGGCCCAGTCGCTGGACCTATTGCTGGTAGTTATCTTGCCAATGCAGCCGGGTGGAGGTGGAACTTTTGGCTGTTGACCATCATGGTATGTTTAATCCAACGTGAATCGATTGAGAAAACTTTTTCTATTGATCAAATTTTGAGCCAAGAGCTAATATGAAGTCAATTCATAGAATGGCACCCTCGCCATCATTTGTGTGGTATTCCTCCGTGAAACCCATGCACCCACCGTACTTGAGAATGGAGCCGCTCGTCTTCGTAAATCCACCGGGAATAAAGAACTATATGCCGCAGGCCATAGTAAGCTCCCACCTGGAGTTATTTTTAGCCGTGCCATTATGCGACCTGCGAAGATGTTGTTCCTAAGCCCGTTAGTCATGGGATTGTCGTTGTATATTGCCGTTGTTTACAGCTATATCTATCTAATGTTTTCAACCTTTTCCTTTATCTTTCAAAATCAATATGGATTTAATTCCGCGAATGTTGGTCTCACGTATCTTGGATTGGCGATCGGGATGTTGGTAGGCTTGGGTGTTGCAAGTGTGGCAAGTGATAAGATGTATGTACAGCTTACAACGAAACATGGGATCGAGAAGCCAGAGTACGTTTACAGTCCATTCAAATACACAACTATATCTCCTGCGATTGAAAGCAACGCTTTGGGCTAATTATATATGTTCTTCAGATATCGCCTGAAGTTGATGATTTACGGCGCCGTTGCTATCCCGATCGGCCTATTCATTTACGGCTGGACAGCGCAGTATGAAATCCACTGGATTGTTCCTATCATAGCCACGTCATTCCCAGGTTTTGGCGTGGTTCTCACATTTGTAAGTTGCAATCTATATTACCATTACACGCCGAAATAGTTACTCGTAAACATCGATACCACCCGAAGTGAAATCCTATTTGAGTCGTACATTACTGACACGTCAACTTCGGATTGCTCAGATCCCCCTCCAGGTTTACATGATAGACGCCTACACCAAGTACGCCGCCAGTGCCATTGCAGCCAGCAGCGTCCTACGTGCCATTTCAGCTGCCCTTGTGCCGCTAGCTGGGCTACCGCTTTACGGCAAGCTAGGACTAGGGTGGGGGAATTCTTTGCTAGGATTCATTGCTATTGCGTTGGGAGGATTACCATTGCTGTTTATTAGAGTAGGAGAAGATTGGAGAAAAAGGTTCGATGTCAATTTTGACTAAGTTCAAGGTTCAGAGGCAATATTAGCAAGAGAAAGAGAGAATGAGAAGGATTCAGAATGATGGGCAAGGAATGTTGCGATCAGCTTTGAGAAGGAGATTAGGCTACATATATCAGTAGCTATATCTTTCATAATGATCGAAGTGTTTCGACTGCGAACCAATTGAAAATGTCATAGGCTAAGGTTTGTCGTAAAGGCATCTGCCCTGGTTTTAGAATAGAATAGTGAAATATAACGGTCCAGATTCAGGTATACAACCCTTTTCTCATGACTTGGGGATTAGGCTAGGAGCCCAGCCATTTGGTAGAGTCACATAGGACTGTAAGTGTTAAATGCGCTAATTGGCCTAAATTGCAGGCTCTCTTTTGGTTACCCTCATCCACATATCACTCTGTATGAACAAGCCTGAATTGAAAGTTTTCCATGGCACTTGTGGATTCGCCAGGGTGAATTCAAAGTTCCTCAAAAGCTAGATATTTGCGTCAGCTCACCCATCTACCTTTTCATCCCCTTAAGCGAACAAAGAGCAATCAGCGTACCTCAACAAAGATCTTGTTTAGCTCGATCTTCGCCACCTCTTTTCCTAAGCATTGCCACTTCCCATACGCAAATACCATATCTCCTCTCGCTTCTTTGTTTCTTATATCTTCAGGAGTACCCTGGAACCATCGTTCAGGCCGGAAAAGTTTGGCATCTTCGCCCCAAAATGCGACATCGTGCAATATTCCGAAAGATGTCCAACCAACTCTAGCGCCTTCGGGGACAAAGTAGCCGTTCAGAGTATCACCGCCATGGGGAACGTCTTTGAACATAAGACCTGTGACAGGGGGATGGACTCGTAAACCTTCCTTAATGACAGCTTGTAAATAAGGCATGGTTCGTGCTTCTGAATCAGTAATAGGACGTGAGATTTTGGAGTTTTCAATTTCAGCCAGCAGACGAGAATAGACAGGTGGATTACTGAGAATGTAGAGGAGTGTGACACGTATTGCTGTAGCAGTGGTGTCCGAGCCAGCAAAGCTGGTAATGAAGTCAGTTCATACGTTCAACGTATATTGGGTAGCAGGAAGAAAATACGTACGTTTGGACAAGAGACTCTGACTCGACCTCATCCTGGCTCAGACCATGGCGCACAAAAGATCCCAACATGTCTCTCTTTTCTTTCCTATTAGGACCAAAACGTTCCGCGACGACTTCGTGAGCGATACTACAACACCAATAAATATAATTGTTGTAACACCACCACATCAAATTGGAGACATACCTCATTATCTTCCCTAATCCAAGTGCATCCTTCTTAGAGGGCATCAAGTTTCGACATAGTGGCGAGTGCAATATTTTATTCAGAAACGGAAATACCCCGATCAGCATCATCAAACCAAGGCTTTCGCCTGTCTTTTCAATATATGAGTAGCAATCTGAATCACTATCAATAAACCCAAAAGAATTGCCAAGTGCAATGTCAGTGATGACATCAAGGGTAAAGAACTGAGCTTTCTCTGCAAAATCCATAGGCTTATATCCGGAACCTGTAGACAAGTACTTTTCCTCGATCAGGCGTACCAAATTGGTCACATGCGTGTCAATAGAGTGCTCTAAGTTCTCGTTTTCCTTCCCTGAATACTGATTGCTGTGTTAGCATGGATAGGGAGCTCAAACTCTACACTTACACCTGCTGCCATTTTCGCCCGTGATTCAGTATGTTTCTCTCCATCTCGCTGAGATATAATATTATCGTGGTCCGGTAGTAGCCGAAGACCATCGTACCAGTTCGACCGGCGATACGCGGTGCGGATATTCATTACCCTTTTCCATGTTTCAGAATCACTGGTGATAAGTTCATTTGGACCGATGCGAACAAGGGGTCCTGACGATATCAACAAGTTTTTTCAAGGCAGCGGAATTTCGCATTCATAGATACCGTATTTCTCACACGCCCCGGCCGTATCCAAATGCATCTGACCTCCCATGGTATGTTTGTAATGCCACCACTCAAGTAAGCCTGCAATGGGAGGGCCAGGAATGTGTCGCAGTCGAAGCCATGTTCTTGTTCTTTGTACGACAGCACTAACTACGATGATTCCTACGATATAGAGTCCCACGACCCCAGAGAATATTGCCATTATTTGAAGATCTGTTTTGCATCAACGAGGTCTCGAATTGGTCTCGAGAAGCAAAGAGAAATTCAAATCAAGTCCAGTTTTGCCTATCTTTAAAAGTGAAAGAAATACACTACCCCTCCTCTACTGAGTACGCGGAAACCTATCTATAGCTCTGAATGCAATTGTGCCATGTATGGTTATGCGTGTGACGATCAGAAGACCAGTCGTTCAACGCGCTGCACACCCTAGTGATCTGCAGCTGCAGTATTTGTTGTTTACCGATGCTCGCATTCTGCACCAAATTCATTGGTTGGAAAGTGGACCATAACGAGCTCACTCGCCTCATTTGTGAGCAGGTTATTGGCTAACTTTTACGACATAATGGACCGATCCAAACAATTCTTAGGGGGGGTTCCTACTTGTTATTAAAAAGCAAACTTTCAACTCCTGGTTCAGAAAAAAACTGTAACTCGCTTACAATAAGGATGTAAACCAAACTACCAAGGATGAAAACTTGTATCATGGCGTGGTTTCATCTCACTAACCTGTGAACGATAGTTGAAGTAATAAGAATATTTGAGAGACGGGCTTTAAATTGGCTCCAATTGAGGATAGAACAATCAAACTGGCCAACCTGTTTTTCGTTCTAAGCCTGGTACTTATAGCAATTCCAGAAGAAGACTGTTTAAGTCGGAGTGTCATAATCCAGATCCATCCCCGATCAATTGGTTGGGGCTATCGAGTCCGGACAATGCTCCCCAAGCAATCTTCTCCTATTGGTATTGTAGGTCACTGGCAAATATCAGATTGTTATTTGCAAATTAACCGAGATATAAAACGATGCATGGAGCGAAATAGATTTGATGTTGTGTGCAGATTTCAGTGTTGGAGACCCG
>Ga0247810_10000283_pt1 | contig 70331 bp, 62 predicted proteins | sample UWRJL119311C1_FD_179918 | JGI IMG/M metagenome (GOLD analysis project Ga0247810, IMG submission 179918) | Plant litter microbial communities from Arlington Agricultural Research Station in Wisconsin, United States - UWRJ-L119-311C-1 | ecosystem: Environmental > Terrestrial > Plant litter >...
CAGAAGAAGAAAAGAAAAGACCTGGATTAAAAGCTATGAATGGTGGATCTCGAAAATGCTGAGAAGTTGAGGCATTCTGGAAGCTAGAACAAATTATGGAATACCAAATCTAAGCCAAAGGGGAGAGAAAAAAAGATGGGTTGTGCTCGAAGTGTGAGTGTGGGCTATTATAGCTCTTTCAAGACCAGAAATGAGAAGGTAGACAGGTTAGAACGGGGGATATAGTAAAGGGTGAGAGAAAGAAGAAGTATGTGCGAACCTAAGACAAATACAGATAAGACATATTTTAGAGAGCGAATCCTGTGCTACCACCTGGCGATTGCGGTGATATGGGTGCCGAGCAGTTTATGGCATGGCAAATAAAGCCTAAGTAATGTTTATAAGTCAAAATACAGGGTAAAATGTAGATTCGCTGAAAACGCATCAAATCTGAATCCTGTAAAACATGGAAAATACTCTGATATGTCTCCTTTCAGCAACGATTGGTGACTGCTGGGATTACGAGAGGCTATAATTCCGGCAAGTCGCGTTTAATAACCAATTAGAGCGTAAGCTGAAACTTGCTCAAGAGAAGGATAAACCTATCTAGACCTATGAGATGAGCCGAAGGCGGCGGGTCATAACATGATGATTGCTAGCCTTCCTGTGGCTAAAAGAATAAAAACAAGCTCAAGAAAGCTTCATCCTGATTCATTTATATTCAACTATACATACCGACTTCTGAGATCAAGTGTATGTGAACTACAAGGCAAGTAATGGTGTATTGCTGAATTCTCACACTTTAAGTCTTGCCTATGTGGAGAAGTGGACGAAGTTGCTTGCCCCATGGCCTATTGGAAGCAGTAACTTCTCTCTAGTGACAGTTTGAATCTCACAAGCTTATGCTATAGTTGATTGCTCATCGATATGGCTTCAATATGTTAAAAAAAGTCTAATAATTAGTGACTTCCCGATTTGGGTCCTTGAAGCCCTTTTTATTCCTGTTCTAATTAAATCACGATCTGTTGCCCAAAGGAGGCTACCTGGAACCATCATAAGCAATAAGAAAAGAGAGTTACTGGAAATACGGTACTTGCAAAGCAACGTCATTGAGGAGCCAAAGGATCAGCTAATTAGCGCTTGATGATGCTTGATCACCCCTTTGCAAGCACATTCATGGGGATATTTATTTCCAAACATTTCTCCTACAGTATGTTTTGACTGTATGAAAAATGCCAGAATTAGCACCAGTAACATAGACAATATCAGAATGTCATACCGATTTGAAGTTCTTGTACCAAAGAGTATCTGGCTAGGAAGGAGACTGATCAACTTTTGCGAAAAGTTTCGTAGAAGAAAAGGGGCTTAAGCGAAATGTCTTGGCATACAACATACACTAGTATTCTTATGTCAATACAATGATCTAAGCTAAGAGTGAACATGTACTAGACATCCGACTGCTCTATTTTGTTGAATGAATCCTGTGAAGTGTATCTTCTTTCCAGAGGAGAAGCAAGGTGCCAGAGTTGGGAAATATTGGTTCTAAAATTGAAATCTGAAATAGACGACGAAATCGAAGTCGCCACACCAGGAACCTTCAGTAGAAATAAAGCTTTTCACCAGATATTTGTAAAAATATGGTCTAATCATTTACAAGTAGGTTGGTAAGCAGACTTTGGTCTGATACTTGAAGCAAACATACTATTCTCATCCAAGATAATGCACCTGAAGAATTGACGCTATGAATCCACCCCACGAAGTAGTGCAGGTAGCTATTTTGCCTTTCTACCTTTCTATAAAGCTCCCTAAGTCAAATTTTGATAGACTAAGATGCAGTGAATTTCTAGTAAAGTGGTTTCTCGCGAACCAATACCAATACTATCGCATAACTTTGTCACATCCCTCGCTGGAATACCTCTCTTTTCCATACCATCCTAGGAGAGTTGATTCAAGGGAGATGGTACAGAGATGAGCAGTATACTCCTTGCCTTTAAATCAGATGAAGCTGATGATTCATTCGTTACTATATGTTCGCGATAGTCCTGAATGTGCTTCACTTAAAGATAGAGGAATATCTGTTTAGGGTAAGCTTTTTCGATGCTCTCATATTGAGTAAGTAACAAGATGGGAGATAACGAAAAAAAAAGATACTTGCTAGAATAATGTCTATGAGTGAAGCACCCTTCGCGTACAGCAGTAACGAGATGATTGAACTTCATTTTAGTGTTGCACGGGCACTTGTAAATTATATTTGACTCTGCTGAGCCAGTATATTCAATGTTATATCAATCGTGGAATTAATTTTTGCTACAATATCTTATTGAAGATGACGAAGAAGGAAGGAGGCGAAATCTCGACTTGGAAAGGTCACAATGTGTACTCGTACCAAAATGAGAAATGCAGTTCGAGGTACGTAAATCGAGATTGGTTTATATCCTCGAAAATTACCCTTGCTGACAACAATCTTATTCTCTAGAACTTGATGCATATTCCCCAGTCTGCCCACTCTGTCCGCCAACTACAGCCCGATCACTTTCAAATGCCCTAGAATCGTATCGGACTTTGTAAATTTACAAATAGTTTGCTAAGAGAAGTGAAAAACTTCAGGAGGAATAGGTTGAACTTCTGTTGGCACGACCTAGCAGTGTCTAGATACCCTGTCTCACGACCAATTAAAGAAGTCAATTGGTAAGGAGGAAACTTAAGAAACTTCACACACGTCACACAAAACAAACGTGGTTTGCTGCAAACCCTGTAAAGAAAGAGCTTCGGTAGAAATTTGTTACGCACTTTCAATATTTTTTTAAAGCTTGTCTAAACACCGCTAAGACATTAAGGGCTTCAAAGTCGTCTTTAACGTACAAAGGTCTGATGCCTTCTTAGACAAAAAATATATTGATATCTCAAGGGGGTGATAAGATCTATAGGGGCAGGATATCCTTGGGTCTCGAGTATTTTGTACTCCTGTGTCTCGATGACACGCTCTGGCGGGTTTTAATAATTGATACAGCCAATTCATCAACGGTAATTTGACATCGCATCAAGGGTCCTATTAAGGTTCCTTCCTGATCTTCGGGTTGTGGCTTTAAAGTTTATGATATATCACAAATCTTGCCATGCCTAGGGTCATTCGGCGACCATTCTCACACAAAAGACAATTATTATAATTCAGATTCTATCAGGATGATGCAATTTCTGAGGCTTCGAGTGTAACAATTATCTAGCGGAATGGCATACCTCGGACACGACTTAAGTCGTGGAATAAATCTCAATTCGCTCCTTGACACACATCTCAACATGATCTTCAGAAATCGCTGATATTATTCTAGTAGCATTAGCTTCCAGGTTTACTTGGCTCATTTGCACAAAAAGATGTAGTTTCGCGACTATTGAATTTCCTTTCAGATTTCTTAAGATAATCTAGCTGCGTGATGGGCCCATCTAAGCGGTTTGTACGGAAAATGAGGTTTGGCAGAAAGCAAATGAGGTTTTCTAGCTTACAGGTTAACCAGAGAGGAAACGAGGGCGCGGTCGAAATTCCTGCAAGGTGAAAGGCATATAGAGATTCATAATCGTTCTCACCCTGATCCTTTTGTATTTAGGGAATATGAAGATGAAGTGAAATGGTTATTGTTTCTTACCAAATTGCATTGGTTTGCAAACCTTACTTACAGATTGTGTCGCCGCGTGATACCGCGCTACTTTTGAGTTCCTGACCTGGAAATGAGCTTTTCTCAGGGCAGTTAATTTCGGTTGCTTCAGGGGCTCAAATATACCTTCGATTATGGTGACCATGACCCAATGTTCAATGAGCTTTGGTCAGTGATTGGACTCTCGGGCACCGCACCTAATCGGTAACTTCTCGTATTTGACTTCGGCAGAAAACCCCGCCAACTGAGAATTAAGTGCAGGATCCGGTTGACCAAATTCGTGGAGTAGGTCACAATTGTTCTGTTAAAACATCAACGTCAGGGTCAATTTCACAACGAGTCAGCATGTTCTCATTCTTGCAATATAAACAGACTTTCACGAAGAAAACCTTACGCAGAAAGAGGATTATGGGCTGCTAAATTGCCCCTAATAAGTATTTATCCGCGAAGCAACAGTACCGCACAGTAAGAGGCGCTCAGGCGCCGGCTGAGCATCGCGGAACCACGGATCAACTGTGTAGGAGCTGTATGCTTGAGGGTTGGATGTCTTGGTTCTCACCACTCGTTTCCTTCTTCAGCGTCTGACTCGAGGTCGACAGCAATTGAGTGGCCGGGTCGCGATTGTTTATCAATTCCCTAATAGAATCAAGAGAGCCGTCTACCCTCAGATCTGCAAATTCACAATTCCTTTTTGATTATATCGGGAAACCCCAGGAAAGTCAATGCGAACGCGACCTTTACGCGAGAGTTCCAACGGGTGTCTGATTCGACCCCCATCTTTCTCGGGATGCTGCAAGTTCACGCGTATCCATGTCCACACCAAGAATTTACGCCATAATAGCCATCGCAGCCACCATAGAGCATGATGTTTTGGCGATTTGAAGATGAATCTTGCAGAATATCCTGGTCGGATCCTGGCAGCACATCATATATCGCAGACACGATCAGGCCTTACTAAACCTGTTCTTGGGGAACCTAGACACCACTATGTCGTGCTCGCTTCGAGCTATGCACATGGTGAAATGGGATAGAGTGGTATACGGATTATAGGTAGGGAATCCCAAACCACGAGCATTCTCCATGCCCACTTCCTTGATGCCGCGTCGTTGGTCCAGCTTCCGGACCGATCAGTACTCGTCTCAAGGCAAGGTGCGTTTTGGATAGTCTTCAGCCCTTACCAATAGCAGCTATTTAGACCATCTTCGTTGAACGAGAACCAAGGCATCAGAACTGACGACCGTAACGAGAAACTCTATTCCGTCTTACGTCACGTTCAACACTCTGACCCATTGTTCCTCTGGTTCCAGAGTACAGATGCTAGGCAAAAGCACAGTCGAAGCGTTCCCGGCCGTTGGAAATAGTGGACAAAATAAGATCCAGCGGCATGGAGGGAAACTTCACCTGTACCCGTCTTATATACGGAGTATATCCACGTAGAGCGGTGATAACGTTGGCAAGAAAGTGTTGATTGCAGGTGGCAATTCTTATCTAGAGGCTTTGCCAGGCTGGGGAGGAGATGAATGATGTGTTGTTCCCATTTTGTTTATTGTTGTTAATATTCTACGAGGAGCTGAAAATGAAGACGCGGCTGCTAGGAACATGCAGTAGCACGGTCTGGGCTGTGATTGGAGAGAGCGATGGCGCGCCATTTTACGACCATGACGGCGGCATCTCTCGTGCTTTGTCAATATTTCAGAGAAAGTTGGATTTAGAACAAGCCATAGGTTGACATCAATACCCGGCAAGTTGGGAGTGGAATTATCATGTTTGTTTGGGGATCTACCTTGCTGCAACTCAGAGCCCCACGTTATTACTCAATCGATCAACAGGTTGTCGATTGGTGACTTTCCACTGCTTGCTTACTTGTTGGCTTGTAGATCCACTGACAATCGGAAAAGGATTCAGTGCAGCGGATCCAAGGAGTTGCCATCTACTGTACTGTAGTTCATGTATCTATTGATAAGCCAATGCCCTTGGCACTAGGAGGGGAGTCTTCCTGTAGCGAAAAAAACAAAACATAAAGCCCACATTAGATGGTCGAAAAACACACAACCAGTGCGCAGATGACTCGCGAAAATCAAGTCTGTGACTGCAGCCTCGGTCTCTGGGACATCAATACCGCAAAATTTGCTTCTCAAAGTGCTGGACGAGAATGTGTCGACTGCATTGATACAGGGGTGTATTTGCAGATTCACCGGACAAGCGGGCTAAGCACTTTCACTTTCCGTGTGTTCTCCGCACTCTCACCTTCCAGCATCCTTCCATAGAGGTTTGGTGCAAATCCGCAAGTCGGATAGGCACCTCCATTAGTGTAATGATTCCGGGATTTATTTTGCTGTAATCGCTTTTACGGCAAGCAAATGCATGCTGATACTGCCGTGCCCCGGCACTATATCGATCACAAACAAGCATAATGTGCTACGAAGCTCGCATGGTTCAAGGAATCAAGTTATGAATTCTTAGACATATATCCCGCCTCTGGTATTGCAGTTGCATGTTGGTTGCTTGCCCCCAACCTCAGCCTGATCTGTATATGGCTCGGACCTGAAACAAGCATAGAACAAGCAATATCTTGCCTTACGCGGTGTGATCAAACACGTCTCCAGTTCTTCCAGGTCGAATCATACTTGTATCAGACTTTACGAAGACGATGTGCAGCACAGTAAGATGTCTTGGCTTCATACATGAAGCAGTGAGGCAGGGAACAAGCCACAGCGATAGTTGCGGATCGGAGCATTGTACAATCGGAACGAGTATAAGTAGAATGAAGAGTATCCGGTGCTTTTCATAAAGGCGGTGCAGAGCGATACGCTGAACGTGCAATTTACAGTCATCTTGATTCACGCTTTTCTACCCAACGTGGCGTGCGATTGAACTCTAGAACGATAGTGGTAGGTATAGGAGGACCAATGAGATGATCATTTTACAAGAATATATAGTAGTAGAAATAAGTAAACTCTATTGACGATGCTAATTCTTGCAACGAGTAAGTACGTGCCAGAGCTTTGATTATATCAGAAAATGCAGATCAAAAGGGCGATTTTGCTCTCTGTTGACAGACGGCTAGCTATGTTTGTAAAATCGATACAAAAGATAGCATCTGCCAGCTCGATATTCATGTGGCCAGGGGCTATCGAAGCTTGCTCTAGTACGTAAAAAACGCCTGTGGTTGTGACCATTACGAGTAGCAGGATGCCAGAAGTGGATATCGGGGATTGACATGGCAGCGGAAATATGACAGGATTGTAGGAAATCAGCACCTTGTTACTGTATTCCACTAGTCCCTCGTACTTGACTTGGAAGCATCTACAGTACATGTCTATTTGACAGCGTGCCGTGATTTCCAACAGCCAGCAAGTAAGATTGCTGCCAATTAGTGAGTTGAAGTGAGGCAAGTTCAGGTGAGGTAAGTTTGAAGGCGCTGATGTAGGGTTCTACTAGATCACTTCCGGATACCTTAGTGAGCTGATACGGAGCAGTAATATGAATGAATAAAAGTAGGAAGAATAAACCACGACACGCTAGTCGTGGTGCGCGCTAGTTGTGATGCACACCAGGCCCACCCGCTAAACTGACACCCGGAAATTCAGTGTCATTCTCTTGGCGAGCCGGAGCAGTGCTCACTCATCTTGCCAAATCAAACATTCGAGTTGGAAAGCACCAAGCTCAACCTCCCAGACAGCCTTCTTCTCACGTCCTCTCTCTCACGTCGATGCATGCTGGGTGGTGCACATTCTTTTAACGAGTTGCAGTCATCGTAATAACTCAACGCTCGTCGAGTTCAGCTTCTTCACGGACAATCAAGTAGTCGTGTTTACTACTGTCCTCGCAAGCAAAACAGAAGCCCTCCGCCTCCTCTTCTTCTCTCTCCACCCTCCCTGAGACTGTTTGGCATGGCTTTTCTTTGACAATTCTCATGAGTTCCTCGACGACAACCTCGACTTTCTCCGCGGCTTTCTTTTCTGTTTGGCTGGGGATTAGGGGAGATAATTTACGATGAAGACAATTCCCAGTGTAAGTTTTGCATTGACCACTGAAATTAAACCCCCAGTTCTGGCCACAACAGAACGCCCACCCCTCTACACGCAGCAATGAAACGCCTTTTCAATATGCTGCCAGATACGATTGATTGTTCTAAAGTTAGTACTGACATTGGTAGTTGGTTGCGTCAAGTACGGTTGGAATTGCACCCTTTGGGTTGGCATTTGGTAGACTCGACGATTCAACTCCCGTACGGCCTACTTCTAAGAAGCGTAAGGCTGGAGATCTGGCAAACATCAGTCAAAAGGGCTACAGCCCGTCGTTTCCAACAGAGCGGCCCAGTACGAGCGCAGTCGTAACCACACCTGCTACGAGACAGCTACCACCAGCATTTGGTTCCTCCCCGGATAGCCTACAACCAGTCATACACCAACGTCCCCTCACCACACGTCTCGACAATAATAGTAATATGGTGGGAAGGAGATGGTCAATCGCAAGGCATGGTGATATTTCATCTCCCAGTGAAGGAGAGGAGAATAGACGGGACTCCGGCTCCTCGAAAGGATCTTGGATAAAGCGGTTATCAACCATTCAGATATCAAGAGACAACAGCCCGAGATCGAGTATCGGCCCCGATTCTCCATCGCTAACATTTTCAAATGGCTCTGCCACGCCGATACTGCCAGATCCCATGAGCAGTCCAGCACCTCTACCGCCAAACAAATTGGTGAAGCGTGTACCATCCGGAAGATTGAACACATCAGTTGCTAGAAGCAGGTCAAACACTCAAGTCCCAACATTGCGGAGACCTGCTACAAGCCATCAACGTTCCGTCACCCTTCAGCAACAATTCATGGAGCAGTCCTCCAATCCTAACAGATATCAAACCCCCACCAAGAAAATTGAAACCTCCGCGTATATTAATTCTAGCTCTCCGCCCTTTCGACACTCATGGCGACCTTTCTTTGAATCACGGCCCACAAAGCTCACCAAAGAGAAGTCATCGCCAGTATCTGTGGACGAAGGAAAGCAGGTCTATTCAACATCAAGACGTGTAATGCCACACCAGGCTATCACACCCACTTTACTAAAGCCAAGTATGGTTACACTCGATAAGATAAGCTACACTGCATATTACGATGAGGGCGTCTTTCCACACGAGGAACTAGAGACATTAGATGATGAAGAGGCAAACTTGCGGACTTCGGAAGCATCGCCCTTAAATGAAAATTCTAAAGATGCTCACAAGCGTGCACGACGATCACTATCCATGAATTTTAGCTCCCCAAGCTCCTGGGTGCTAAGGTCTGGAAGTTTGAGAGGTCAGAAACGTAATCAAGTCGCAAATGGTAGGAGGGGAGAAATGCGTTATTCATCTGCGCCAACGGCTGGACGGGTCATCACCACAGCTCATGGTCCTGTTTCTAATGGACACCGTGCCATAACAGATCCTAATGTCTTCTCATCACAACGCTTTGCAGATGGAAATCACCGAGGTGAATCGGTTTCTGTAGCTCCTGTAACGGGTTCTCTACAGAGTAGTAGGAATGCGTCATCGCCACTGCCCCCACTATCCCGATTATCAAGTTTCAACGTAGACCTGGTCCGCATGGGCTTATCTTCATCTTCATCTTCCGGCCCTCATTTCAGCTCAAACTCTCCCGTAATCCAAGCCCAAACAAGGTCAGCATCCGTTTCAACACCAGGGAATAGTGCACCGGCATCTCCACTTTACTTTGCTTCCCATAACATCAAACGTACTGGTGGCTATGAATTACCAGACCGAACTTTTACACTCAACGGTTCCGATTTGGAAACCCGAGAGTTTGCTTCTGGGGACGATGACGAGATGGACTTCCAAAGCGAAACTGTATTCGACTCTCTCCGTTCTGGAGCGACGGGTAGTATGCGATCTCACAACACCCAGCTGGACGCAATGTTTGACGAATCACCCCCAAGTTCTAACGGGACCAAAAGCAAGAGGCTTTCCATACATGAGCTCCTGAATGTAATGCGGGATGGAAATGACAGAATTCTTGAGGAAGATGAAGGAATGTCAACTCCAGTGAGAGGCGCAGGCTCTAGGTCTTCACAAGATGCAGCTCTTCGAACACCGGTACGGCAACGAAATGTGGACCCACTGCAGTCTTCCCCTCCAAACTTTTCGATTGCCACCAAGGACTTTAGTCGACTTTCCTTGGACTATGAGGAGGATGATGAAGACTGGACGCGAGATGAGGATGAAAATCCCGAGATACAATCTCTCTCGCTCCCTTCCAGCTCTCTCAACTCTCGGAAGGTGAGCCCAAGCTTTCGTGCAGCCCTAGCAGATCTTGCCTATAGCCCATCGGCTAGTGAGTTTGTGCTGCCTACAATAGAGCGACCAAGGAGCAACTTGTTTGATTGGTCTGAGCCATCATCAGCTGAGAAAGTTGATTATATGGGAAACTCGCCACGGCCGAAAACCGCACATGCAAAGCAGTTGGCTGATGGGCGAGGTGGTCGAGCAATCGGACGTAGAGGTCCAAATGCTTTGCACATTCGAAGTCAGAGTGTGCCAGTAGTTCCCGATTTAGCAGGCCAAAGAGAGCACTCTAAGTTATCTACAAAATTTGGCACTTGGGGATTGGGCGGGAAAGGGGTCAGTGAAGAATGGGATGGTGATTTCGAGTTTGATGGCCCGGCAGACGATGCAGACGATCGTGATATCGGTATGGGCAACAGTTTTATGATTGTGCCACCTGCGATCCAAGCAAGCCAAGACCATGTGGTGGGCCATGTTGGACAAATTCGAGAAGTGTGCTTGTTAGTGGAAGACTTGAAGCGATTGCGATTGTTAGCAAAGGAGAAAGGATTGCTGAATGGTGCATCGGCACCGCTTTGGAAGGAAGCTGAAGGTATTATCGCTCTTGCGGTACCCGATGAAGAGGATCCAACTTTGTCACCAACCCATTCCCCAACTTCTTCTACCTTCCCTGCAACAACGGACGAATACATTGATCACACCCATGATGCTGAAGACATTGATCAATCAGATGCTCTGAACGAGGCTCTAGATAGTGAAGGCCAACCTACAAGCCCTACTTATGATAGTAAGAATGTTCGCAGGAGATCCGTCTTCTCTCCAGAGGATGATATATTTGGTGCCGGATCTCTTATGCACTCACCTATTCGAGACCATCTTAGACCACCATCAGCCTCTCCTCGTAGCGCAAATTTGAAACCTTCTTCAGAGTATGCTCGATCAGTCATGGAAATCATGCACCAACATCGCGCAACTTCAGACCCTCAGAGCCTCAGCGAATTGATCAGTCAATCGCCAAACAAGATGCCATTTGATACGACCAGTCTACGAGATCTTGTCAATCGTGCCAGCTCATTAAGCCGTGCGCTTTCTGAGCTGATTCGGAAATCAGATGAGCCGCAAAGCCCTCAGGATAGATCCCACCGTGACTCCAGTCCTGCGTTCACTCGAGTATTTACTCCAACCGCAGAGGCTATGGCCAGTCCGCCTAAACATCTTCCTCGGAGTCAGAGCAACAACTCAATGCTCAACGGCTCAATTGATTCCTCGCCGACACGAAACTTGGGCCAGAGGTTGCATATGATGACGGTTGTCTAAGGATTCCACTAAATTACGCGACCCTATATGAACTCTTGTATATGTGCTACGAAACCCCTAAACCCCCTTTTTTTTTCTTTTGTAATTGCATAGCGACGGTTTCTATTTTCGATTACTGCATGAGCGTCTATGATTTTGAAGCTTTCTGCATAGAATCGGAATGTATACTACCAGCTGTTGAAGTTGGCTTATTTGGCATATTCTGTTGAACAAAAGAATTGGCTTTTGGTGAGCTACATTCCAGGCTGGGAAAAGCGAAAGGATCAGGGTGTTATATCTGCCTTACTTTTGCTCTTGGGATCTCGCGAGAATGAAGAAGAGCTCCGTGTTTACTGTTAAGCATAGATAGATTGGGAGAGGCCCTTTTGCGGGACTCACTATATGGAGTATGCCACGACGATGAAAAAGGTTTATGAAAACTGCCGTGGAGGTTATGAATACATGTGCGATGATCCGAAATAATGCGAAAGGTCTAGCATTCCAATCATGGAGAAATACAAGAATACATTGAAGCTATAGCTTCTAATCACCAAATATCCACTGTTTCAACCCTTGTTTATTGAATGTGATTATCAATATTCGAGACAGTAGTAGCCTTCCGACTCGTAGTACAGCTAATTCAGCTCTTGTGTAAGTAATATGCACGCAAGTTTTTGGAACGAAATCTTCCGCGCTACGGAAGCCTCAGGAAATAGGGCAAAAGTATGTAAAGTTACGCAACATACCTTTTGCACACTTTCCAGATCCAGCTATTCGCCTATAGAGTGAGTAACTTCTCAGACTCTAGATTTTTCTTAAAAAAGAGTGCACTCGCTATAATCTTGTACTCGCTAAAGTTAGCCACCTACTGTTTGCATTTTTGTTGGTCTTATTACATATAGTGTCCTCTGGTCTACCGCTAGGAGGTGGAATCGCTTCATAATGTGCCTGTTACCTGTAAAACCTTACTCGGGGAGCACATTTGTTGTAGTGCATGACAAGGGGCAACGTTAGTAAAACTATCATACGGTAGATCAATGTAGAGTTCTTGGTGTGTTTATGTTAGATAGTTAGTGTACCCAGAATGGCATAAGAGGAGCTTCTAATTGATCGGAAGTTTGAGCTTACTACCAAAACCTCAGTGTATTTATTTCTCGCTTAATTTCCCCTGAATTAGCTTCTGTTTGTGTAGAAGAAGTCTAAAACAGCTAGTGGGGGCGGGGTAGCGAGGCGAATTCGTTATCAAGGACCATCAATTACATCACAACTTGTATCAAAAAGCCGCATCGTTCTTTGTACTATAACTACAAAACGTGCCTGTGTCTCTGAACGTTGTGTTCAAAAAAACTCGTTAATCTATAGTCCTCGGCATAATCACCGACATGCAAGGCCAATCTGCTTAGCTACGTATAATAGGGGCCCAAGATTTTCATTGGTGATTTTCATATCATTATCTTGGACACCAGTGCTATGCAACAGATTCCTCACTGCTTCATACACTTCCATCGCATTTTCAAGGTTATTCATTTAACGGGAAAATGAGATCTTTTATACGCATAACGTCGTGCTTCGCCATCCTTCAGACTGTTACCGCAGTCAATTGCCCAACGTTAAGCTCCTCCTACCCTGCTCCCGTTACCCTTGAAGGGTGGAGTAACAAATTAATTGCACAAGATATACCCGGTGCGAGAGGCATCTTGTTCGACAAGAAGAATAACCTTCTAGTCATTGAACAAGGTAGAGGCATCGTACACCTCGAATTCGATGATGGTGATGGATCTTGTTTAGAGTTGAAGAAAAAGACTACCTTGATAAGCTCTTCAGAAGTGATACTTGAATTCCGCATGACTCCAAGCGGGTCACTTGAACTCAGCTGATATCTAGCCTCTAGTTGAACCATGGAATTGCACTTTCTGAAGACGGAAAAACACTGTACGCATCGGATCCTAGTAACGTTTACGCTTGGTCTTATAATGAAGGAGGCCCTTCTGTCAGCAAATCAAGCCGCATCATTATCAGCGGAATGGATAGTAATGGACATACCTCTCGCACACTTTTGATGTCATCAAAAGAACCCGGTACCCTAATAGTCTCTCGCGGAAGCTCTTCAAACTTTGATCGTAAAGCACAAGATATTTTATCGGGTACTTCTCAGATAAGGGTATTTGACGTAAAGAATCCAGAAAACAAGCCCTATGACTACGCTAGCGAGGGCAGATTGTTGGGCTGGGGTTTACGTAACTCGGTAGGAGTAGCAGAGGAGCCTTTGACAGGTGGAATCTACTCTGTTGAAAACTCCGCCGATGAAATCAAACGCAATGGAGTAGACATACACGAAAACAACCCTGGGGAGGAAATGAACTTCCATGGCTACCTCAACGAGTCTACCGTTGATCAGGGTGGGAATTATGGCTACCCCGACTGTCTCGCGTTGTTTGACGAGACCATTCCGGAGCTAGGCTCTCTGACTGTCGGCAATCAATTTGCGGGAAATCAGAATAGCTCTGTTGACGATGTTTTTTGTACCACGCAACGAATCGCTCCTAAATTGACGTTTTTGGCACATCAAGCACCTTTGGATATTGTATTTCTTCCTAACGGAAGTAAAGCATTTGTCTCGTTTCACGGCAGTTGGTAAGTCTGAATGCCTCTTGAAAGTGATAGCAGCTGATTGGTCTCAAGGGACCGGACTAAGCCCTCTGGATACAAGATATCATCTATTGATTTCGCAAATGGCTCTCCAGTCGCCGCACCAGATAGCACGACTTCGACAACAGATATCATGATCAACCCAGATAATTCAAAATGCCCCGAGAACTGTTTCCGGCCAGTCGGTCTTGCATTGGACAAAAAGGAGCGTTTGTTCATGAGTTCTGATTCTACAGGTGAAATCTATGTACTAGTCAAAACTGGGGTGACATCCCCTCCATCCACCGACGCAGCTCCTGCCGCTTCACCATCAGAATCAAAGCCGAGTCAAGCACAACATAGCTGTAAATCGAGCATCACTTTTTCGTTGGTTGCCGTAATAGTATGCATAATGATACTTTTGTGATTTTATGTATTTGAGTTATGGAGATTGGAACTTGGTGATTGGAGGGAGTTTAATATTGCAGCTTGTTGCGCCTAACAATGTCAGTGAGCCTAATAAAGCCAGTCTACAAATTTCTTGAAAATCTCTTGACCGGGTATGTAATCAAACCCATTTTTATCACTACGAAACGGCCGGGCTGAAAATATGCACCGTCCCATAACCACATTCGCTCTCAACTTTCGGTACATTGAAACAGCAATTCAGACATTCGATCTTTACCCACTCTGAGTTCTCACATATTTCTCATAGATATCTCACACAAATCTACATATGGTAGACTATCAAAGGCATATAAGTATTTCAAGAAGCTATGTAATTGCTGATTTGAAAAAGGTAGTATTCTAGTCACATGATGTCTGATCATTATTCGCTTAATTCAGCACCCCTTTCTTTTGATATGCTGAGCGTAGTCGATTCTCCCTATTTAAATATATTGTATTATGAGCAAATCTCTGATTAACATCTCTATAATTTTAATTTCGTGCTCAGCATCCACCTAGCCCCAAGTTTATATTTAGAGTCAGGAGGCGTTCAACCATTCCAAATCCAGATATTGCCAAGATATGTGAGGCTGAACTACACCGTGAAGCAGGGTCGTTAGAATGGCAAATTATTTCATGTTGCTTCGCGTCGAATGTCGATGTAAACACCAAGAGTATGGAATTCCTAAATAAGGCCAGGAAGAAGGCCGAGGCGGCTTATCATGAAATCTCGCATATGGTAGCGGATCCAGATAGAAATCAGAAGTCACATCAGAATTACAGTCAGGAGACTCTTCATTCTGGGTATGCTGGCTTTGATACTTTGCCATGGGAGCAACACCAGCAAACCCAGGCTCAATACCAGTATCGGCCTCAACCTTTTGTGAATCAGCAACAAAACTTCTATCAATCGGCGCACCCAGGTCAAGCAGGCCCATCGTCCCAGTATCAACCAGCGGCCTCTCAGCAATATCACATGAACTCGACCCCACTTAACCATGGCCAAATAAACGACTTCAAACACCATTATTCAACTCAATACCACCAAAATTTCTCTCTACAACATACATCAGTAAGTAACCCTAGAGCTGCGTTTTTTTAGACAGTTCGATAAAGGGATTCATGAAGGTATCTGAAACACATTTTTAGACAATTCCTCGACCACTTCCATCCCAGAATATGGTACCAACAATACATCAACAAGGCCCAGGGAATCAATCTTTTCAACCAGCATTGTATCAACCTCAAAGAACTTCATCGGTGCCATATCAGCCTTTTCATGCTTCCCAAACCTTTACCCAAGGTTATGATGTCTCGGCAGGCCGACAAGGAAGCCAATCTGTCCAGTCCTCCCCTCAGTCAAATGTGGGGAATACATTGAGTCCGTACATCATTAATCAATCGTTTGAGCATCGGCCTCAATCCCCTCCTACATTTATGACCCAAGATCATACTATATCTAATCAACAAGTCTCCCATTCAACCCTAGCTCCTAGTTTCATCTACCCACAACCATCTGTACCTCATATCCAGACACCTGTCCAAGGCTCTTCTACATCTCCGTTGCCACCTCAAAAAAAGTCCCCTCCCCCGTCTCCTCAGACACTACAACGGAACGACTCTCATCCTAACGAGCCTCATCCGGGCTTGGCTGAAGCTAGGCAAATATCACCAAGTCATAATTCCTTTAATCATTTACAATCGCCAAATCATTCGGTCCAAGTTTCTCAGGACCAGCAACGTAATCCTCAATTGGTCCCTCCACTCAAGCCGATACTATCTATCCAACAAACCCCAGCTTCAAACCATGATTTAGAATCCATAGAATCTCAAATGCACCAAATAACAATTGGGGGTGATTTACCACTTGATCAATCGACTTCCCAGGTATCAGAAGCTGATGCCGGAATCAATCGAGCTCTCTATCCACGTCCTCTTCAGATACACAACAAAAATTCTGAATTGATATACCCTGAATTGGAGTCTAATAGCAATACTTTTGCTGTAGAGTTGCCAGGTTGTAATGTGTTTTCATCACGACATGAATCTCTCCCACAAGAGTTTGTAGCGGAGCTTCCCGGTTGTCAGCCAGAGGCTTCCAAATCACCATCGCCTCCTTCTCCTTCTGTAGTTGCCGCTGTAACCCCAGCAGCTAGCATATCGGATCAGAGTAGACCGCATGTTACTTCTGTGCCAACTACCACAGTAGCTGCGCAACCAGTCCAACCGGGCTGCCTTAGCTGTTGTGGAGATCTAGGCACCTCTACGAAGCACACTCAGTTCTATGTTCTTAAGGCTCATCGAGATTTTGGGGTATGTAAGGCTTGCTACTTATCTAAAATAGCCATATCATCTGAGTTTGCGTCTTACTTTACGCCTTATTCAGGAGCCGACACTGAGATGGTCTGCTACCTGAGTTTTACTGGAATCTACTGCCTCGTAATGGAGCAATGCGTGCCTCAAAATACTATTCATCCACTTCTTGAGTTCACTACTGCTTTGCCTACTCTTGGATCATGCAATCACTCTAAAGATTCAGGAACTATGTATGTTTCTAGAGAAAACAGGTTTCCCGGATTCTTAATCTGCCCTCTATGTTTTGAATTAAATATAAGACATACTGCTTTCGAAGGATACTTCGAAGCTAAGGCATCAAGCGAGGAAGATCAACAGGCCTGTCGTATGACTATGCAATACTACAAGAAAGCCCTTAGGAACGAGTTACAGAAAGAGTCTGATTTTGACTCATTTATTGATGAGGCCACTGTAAGACTTAATATGCCAGATTGTACAGGGATGGAAAGGCCTGTGCCATCTATTGCGGAAGGTAGTTACGTCGTATTTACTGCTGCAGCAGGAAAGACTGGAAATATATGTCCGGCGTGCTATTGTGACCACCTAGCATATACTTCATTAGCAGATGCATTCGTGGCGGCGAATTTTGAAGAAGACCAAATTGGAAACATATTCTGCGATCTGGCAGGGAATTACACCAAGGTGGCAATGGATGTTGCCATCAAGAGAGGGGATGACGAAGTCTGGAGGAAGGCAGTCGAATTGGAAAGGACAAGCATGTCAAGTGCTAGTGCTAGGGGTGTAGATTAAATATAACTCGAAGCATACTTGACTCTGGAGTAAAGAAAGAATGGCTGATCAGATTTAATATTGACATACTTAGACATTTGTTGAGTAGCGGCTGACTTAGGTGAATATTGTGAAAGAACACTATACTAATGTCAAGCTTCGTTATATTCTATAAATCCCCACTACAGAACACAAGTGTTTAGCCAACCATTTGCTGTGATATGGTTGTACAAAGTGTAGAACTATAAAATCTATCACTTTGCATATTTCACTGAACCTGAACATATGGGGGCTTACTACGCGAGTTTTGCGTTTAATACAGGTTACTGGACGTAAATATCACGGAATTCTTTTTCTCGCTTAACTTTCCTGTTGTCCCCCTTTTCCCACTGAAAAGAACCTAATCCTTATTACTTTTTTCCCTGACTTCTCATTTGTAGTTGTGACTTGTAATAGGCAAGTCGGTCCCATAGCGTCCAGGATACTTTCTAACTCGGATCAATTCTAGGAGACAACTTTCGGATGACGACTTATAGTCAGGTCTTAAGATGCGCTCTGATCGACTCCCTTCCCGATTTCATTTAATATGAAGGCAAACATCAACCTCAGTCTGCGAGGGGCAAATTCGAGGCTGAAGTCAGCCAATCAACCATGTTGATTAGAGCTCGCCAGCAAGCCAATAAACGAAGTACGAACTTCGCACACATCCGGTGCTCCTTGTCCTCTACATAAAGAGTGTAACGATTTTTGTACCTAAACTACACACATCGAAGCAATGTGGCGCAGGTAATGCTATCATTTCTTCCAGCGTTTGAAACCAATTAACAGTATTGCAGCGGAAGCGCGGTAAGAATTACTTGGTCCTCAAGTCGTCAACGATAAGGCTAATTCCCACAGCCGGGCTCATAACCCGTATGTTTAGTCTAGGCACAGAGTGTTGTCCATACGCTAATAGCATGTTAGGGAGGTCCCTGGATCGAAAGTAAGCCAACAAGTACCATGTCTATATCTAATATTGTACTAACGTACAGATAGCCAGGCATTGCTAAACGCAATACATTTTTTTTTTTGGGTGACTGAGTGAGCTGTTCCTGCGGGGTATGTTCTACCACTATAGGAGCCACCAATCACTTGTGTTCTGACTTGTGGTGGTGTACTCGAGCTGAAGAAACTAATTGTATTGCTGCTTTAAGCCTAGATTTCGTTACATGTATGGTAAGCATCTAGAGATGTCTTGTCATGGCATCAGCAAGATTGGGGAACTGAAGTGATGGATATTATTATTTTGATATGTTTCGAGCGATAGCCAAGATTGTATTGTGCTACTAACGCATTGATACTTGTATTTGTAGGTCAATTGTTATGGATGTCAGACAGAAGAGAGCAATATAGAATCAGCTACTTCAGTATGTGATTCTTGATTTTCTGAGCCTTCTTCTAATAACATTCTTTACATATACATATCTTTAGCTAACGTTGACTCACAGTATAAATCATCGAATGTGGCCGAGATCGTAATGTACTCTTCGCTACATATTATGTGCTATTACGGATGACGGGTGACATTAAATCCTCCACGAACCGAAGGTATGCCTAAACCTATTATTTGCAAACTCTATAAATACAGTCATTAAGGTGCTGTATTTTGTTTAGTTGGAGAGCTTCGTTTCCCATTTGCTTTTTGAATCGAGACGTAGCTTGGAGCGTAAATACTATAATTGTGTCGGTTTTACAGACATGGGACTATCACTTAAACCATGAAAATCTAATTGGTAAGAACTGGTGATAGATCATTTTTCAAGAAAGTTGGCTTCCTTAGGCTGTTAATTGTCGTTGATGTTGATATACGTCTTTCATTCGTACCTTAGCTTGGAGCGGAAGTTCCCGCTCTACATTATTTTGGCAAGAGCTGAAGCTCCCCTCCATACCGTCAGCACCTCAATTCACCACAATTTACCTCAACATAATAACACAATAGCTATGGCCACAATACAAAGTCCCGAAGCTGTAGGCTCTTCATTCCCAACAAATGTTGAAGAGTTCGACTCCGATGACCGCATATCCTTCTCAACACTCGACAATAAATTCCTCCTTGTCCAGGCGGATGGCACCGAGTTCGAGTTTGACCGTGCGATCAAGAGATGGATCCCAGTTCTGGATGAAGCCTTATTAGAGGAGCAGCAGAGGGCATATCAAGTTTCGGGCGTAGACGAGAATGAACCTGTAGATGCTATGAGGAAGAAGAGAAAGAAGGAATATGTCAATGGGGAAGATGTATAATTCTACTTATTCCTTGCGCAATTTGTTCGAGTACTGACTTTCAACAGGAAGGAGGACGCGCAGCGAAACCTAAGAAAACTAAGGTACCTCTACCGCCTCGCGCCAATACGGCAGTATATGTTACCGGCCTGCCATTCGACGTTACGGTGGAGGAGGTGGCTACAGAGTTCTCGAGGAAATGTGGTATGATTGCAGAGGAAATAGATAGTGGAAAGCCCCGCATAAAACTTTATACGAACGAAAAGGGAGAATTCAAGGGCGACGCGCTCATCGTCTTCTTTAAGGCTCCATCGGTGGATATGGCTATCACTCTGATGGACGACACACAGTTTAGGATGGGTGGGGGGCAAGGCAGTGGTGTGATGAGGGTACAAGCTGCAGATAGCAGTTATAAAAAAGTGCAAAGTAATGAGACGGTAGAAAAGGAGAGGCCGAAAACAAGTAAGTCTTCCAAGTCTGGCACAACATTTGTGGCAGATATCGTGCTAATTATTTGGTACAGGTATGAAGGATAAACAAAAGATCATTAAGAAGACACAGAAACTTGACGCAAGATTGGCAGACTGGAGTGATGATGAGGTATCCGCAGTCACGGAGACAAGCTCAAAGCGTGACAAGGTAGTTATACTAAAGCATATGTTCACGCTGGAAGAGTTAGAGGAAGATGCCGCTGCGATATTGGATATTAAAGAGGACATTAGAGAAGAGTGTAGTAAACTAGGCGAAGTAACAAATGTGGTAAGTAGGCGTGTTTAAGTCCTTCTCACATAAGCTAAGTCAAATTCCAGGTACTCTTTGACCTAGAAGTCGATGGGGTCGCTAGTAAGTGTTCACATTATTCTCTTATTCAGATACGAATTTGCTAATAGTAAGCAGGTGTGAAGTTTACTACATCAGAAGCAGCACAAGCATGTGTGAATCTTATGAACGGACGTGCGTTTGATGGCCGGACGGTTGTGGCGTACATCGCGGACGGAAAAGGGGATTTCAAAAAATCTAAGAAGAAAGTTGACGATGAGCATGAATAATGTACGACGATATTTAATACCAATAATACCCATTAAAAAATATACCTCAGCAGCTCCTGTTTGAAGTCCACGAGGCGATAAATGTGTACAGTTATACCACAATACTATTGTACTGCGGCCACGACTCTATCATCTTCAATCTTCCAACGTGCCGAAACTAGGAGAATCATCTTCCATTGCTACGACCTTTGACATGGCCAATTCTCGGCAAGATCCTACTAGTGCCGTTGAGTGGGGGATAGAGTATGGTTCTAAACACATGGCATTTCGTGAGACTTGATGTCTTGTATTTCACAAGACTTCTCGTTTGCATTCGTCTGGTATCTGCAACATATTCAAATACTGTTATCACAAATGAATCTAAGCGAGTACCTAATACAGGTCATCAGCGAGCGAGTAAGAAAGTCTAACAGTAGCAAATGCGACTCTTCTATTAAATGGCAACTATACAAATCATGGACCGATCATGTTATTCTGTTCTCCGAAACAGGAGGCGATTTCGTTTGCTTCATTTCATACATCTATAGAAACACCAACAGCGCTATTATATCCCGTATATACGCTCCAAACGCCGAGCTGCCAACTCAAAATCAAACATTTCATGCACTGGGATCGCTTTCCGGGATCTCCTGCTCCTCGGCCTGGCCCTCAATAGGCAATTCTACTTCTTTCACGGGGTGGATCAACATGGGTGGTAAACACATTCTGCCCTCGCCTCCACGCATATTATTGACTCCTTTCCCACTCCTTCCCTCGTCAACCGTGAGCTCGAACTCTTCGCCACCTTCATTGTTGACCTTAAGACCTAGCCATCTCTTCCATAGATTTGGTGCAAATCCTGCATTGTAGTACCAAGTCATTCCCATCAGGTTATGCTCTCTTTCGCCGAACACACTTGTTCGAGCACCGCCTGAGGCCCCGTTGCGGCCAGCGTTCAAGATGCTGGCCAGATATTCTGTTGGCCATTCACGGTCGACATACATTGGGTGTGGAACATAGACCGCTTTATATCCATGATGAAGAGCAGTTGTGGGTGCCCACATCTCAGAGAAGGCGTGGTGGTTCTTGAATGCTGTTTCTCGGTGCATAGTAGTCAAAAGACGTCTAGACATCCTGGCTGAGGTGACGATCGCAGCACGACGTGGCGGAAGTTTCTCGCTAGCATTGTATCCTGTAATGTCTTTTGCCAGAAACCAGGTTGTTCCTTCTGGATCGAAGAGTGGGTTGAAAGTAATCAGATCAGCTTCCTCGCCAACTCCCCAAACATATTTGTCCTTCTCATATACTGTTGGTGCTGTCGGGTCATTCTCAGACTCAAACCAATCCGCCTCATCCTGAGGTCTCTCCGGGCCCCAAATTGGCTTATCGGTTCTAGGACGAGTCGTTTGCTTCTTCGCACCTTTGAGTCCTGCCCACATGTCGTTTGGATCATCAGTGCCCATCTCTGTCTGCACTCGGACCATTTGCTTAAAATCCTCCCAAGTCCCATGCACGGATGGGACATAAAAACGTGCGCTGCGCTCCCATAAGCCTTTTCGGGGCTGGACGTTTGTCCATGTATTAATCTGAGAGAAGAGATTGTAATAGTGGCCGGTATAACGAATATCAATCTCCCAGTGCCAAAAAAACTCGTACTCCGTGTGCATCTGTGCAAAGTGCTGCATAGCCATTTGAAGTCCCCTATAAGAGCCGTGAGCAGGTAGGTCAGGTCCTCGAGCAAAATTGTCGAATATCCCTTGATAAAGCATGAGCATCTGAGTTACACTCCACAATGTCGTAATACCGCGAAACTCCTCAGGTACTGATTCATTCAGATGCTTCTGGTAAGTATCTTCATCGGCCCAGATGGGATGTTTTGCCTCGTCCTTAACCTGCACAAGGAGATGCACATCATATTCGCCACCTGATCCGAGTGAAAGCTCCGAAATCATAGCCCTGAGATGCATGATATCTTCTTCCCGATAGTTAAAATCATCCCACACTCGAATAACTACAGCAGTTCGATGTAGTAGGCTCTTGGCTGCGGTCGAATTTGATCCTTGCATTCCGCCAGCAACCACTTCGCGCTTATGATTGCCTTCTTCAGTTACTGAGAATGTCTTGGGAAGTGTTGCAACATGAGCCTTGTGCACGAATCGATTGGCATTTGCTTGATAACAACGCTTCTGTGCATCTGCCCAATTGACTGTTCGGTAATCCACCTGCTTCGATCCAGACTTATCAGCCCAGACTGTCTCGGATCCTTCCATATCCCCATTCTTGCCTGCTCCTGTGCCTCCGTTTCGTAGACTATAGCCGTAGCCATATGGTCCTAGTCTGCCGTATCTGTCGAAGCATATATCTTCTGGAAGCCCAAGTAATTCGTATGACCCTATAACATTCTCAGGAAACCCGCTGGGTCTTCCTTCGTAGTATTGTAGATTCGGAATTCGAATAGTGGATGCAGCATCAAGAAAACATTCGTGAACGGGGGAGTATTGTGCTAGATATGATTGTGAGGTATGGTTTCGATAAGCAAGAAATGGCTTGCTCGTAGGTATGTCTCTGATTGAGCTCTCCTCCAAAGTATTATTAACCAGAGTTGGCTCATCCTCCGGGCTAGGATATTCTGGCTTATTCTTTGATGCAGGTACAACGGTTCGTATGCCACCATAATATCGAGTTAAAAAGTCGAACGACTCCCATGGTGGAGGAGGAGCTGGCTTCCCTTCTCTGTGTTTCCCTAGTTCTACTTGTCTCGAAGATACAACACTCAGCCGTACGAGACTCAACATGAAGATAATAATGGTTGAGATGAGCGCGCAACACATGTATCGTATAATCTTATTTGGAACTTGGTATGGAGGCGTTGGTCGCTGTGATCCCGACGATGGTTTCCTCAGCATTGGCCGGTGTGAGTCGTATGATCCAGAAGTCTCTCTCGACGAGCCAGGTGATGAGGCGTATGAGGAGTATTCGGAATCATCATCGGAGTCGTCTGATTGTCTGTATTTCTCATCCTCGACATGTCTTGAGTGGTGTATAGGAAGTTCGGAGTACTGTGAATGAGAAGAGCGCTTGGTAATATTGAGGGGGAATGATTTAAAGCCTGCCATCCTTGCGAGGTGCACGCAGCACTTGAATTAAGGCCGAAAGGTAACAATGATGTGTTATTTGTTAATTCTATTTTTGTGAGCGGTTGTTATTGTTGTTGCATTCAGGTTTTACTCACCTAACTTGTCTTCAAAGCGTCTTTGTGGATTCCAATGTGGAATTGTATTGTAGCGTTGGAAAAATAGATTTTGACTTATTTTGAATTTGTCTTCAATTAGAGGATTGACTTGTATCCAGTACACAGTTTCGATGATCAAAATCTTGGGTTTTGGTCTGCTCGTTGCCCAGCAACACGAGGAAAACAAAACAAAGGCCCCACGTAACTCAGCCTTGCATTGAGATTGGCCAATATTATCATTAGTCCAACCCCTCCTTTCCCCAGCTCAACCCCACTATTATGGGCCACTACACTTCACTTCACCTCAGCCTCGTGGTTTGCTTGCCATCCTAATGAACTCTAAGTACTTTGTACTAGAGTCATTGACAGAACAATGCGCCCGAACGATTCCAAAGTAAGTCAATTGTCACGATATCGCTCCGGGCCTCCGGTCACAGTGCTGCACTTTCCTAGGTGCGAAGAAAAGGCAACATGTAAACGTAGTTAGTTCTCGTCTGACCGCCGTGCATTTTGTGCGTGATGCAGTAGATGTGATCGTTGACCTCAACTGAGTTCAGCTCCAGAACAGGTCTTTGGGAGATAGCCATGTCGATCCATAGCTACCCAATGCTGACCGCTCGAAGGTGTTTTGTTGGTCCCAGGCCAGCGGAGAATGTTACGTTGAACATCGTGGCAGGTTGTATTTTGTTCGAGTGTAGGTGACGTCTGGCTTCCACTTATGCCTTACCGCAGCTAGCTCGATGCATCCGTTTGTCGGCTTTGGTGCTGATTTGACCAACTCGTAATATGGACCACAAGTTTCTGGAATATAAATTCCGCTCAGAAGCTATTACCTTGTTGCTTGCATCGATCCGGATGGTACTTTGCCTTGCGCTTAATGGTAATATAAACAAAATATCAAAGGGGAGCCCATTGCAACTGGAAGAGGGGGAACACAGCATGTGCCTGGTTAAGGCGGCGGACATAGTCAATCTAGTTGCAGACTCATAATCAGCGCTTCCCTTCCCTAGCTTCTTCACCTCAGGTGATCAACTCCATGGTCCCCTTGCTGCCGGAATGAGCTGCCACGAGCTGTGATATCGAAGCGGATTCCACAAATGGCCGGAAAACTCCGTTCTATTCCTATTGGTGCAGCGGAAATACTGGTCCACGGACATACAGGTACACGTCCTATCTTACCGGTCTGCCACGAAGGTCCGCAGGCAATAAGTAACATACCGTCACTTACTAGCATAGACTTAACAGGCCAAAGTTTGGTACCGGACGTACAATGAGAAGGGGTTCAGTGAAGTGGAGAAAACTTCACGGCGAAGAAGGAGAAGGTAAAACTTACAATTACTGGGCGCCTGACTATTGGCTGATCAGCCAATTGCCACTACTTTGGTGGCCGCTGGCCACTCTTTCAGGAACCTTGTGATACATGATTCGATACTCTCCAAAGCCAAGTGAGTTCCTCCACCGTATCGGTATTCTGACGTAACAGCTTGCGAATGTGTTATGGCCAATGATTTAACACAATCTCTTATGTCAACTGACATTTGATATGCGTTCGTCCCAATTCCTGGTCTCCGGCCCATGATACCCCGGTGATAGTACTTGCAGCTCAATATTCTATCTCTGATTTCATTTCCATAGGACGGTCACAAGCGTATGGTGGGTCACTAAGAGAAATTCACTGAACATAGGACTTACTTAAAAGCTAACCCCCTCACTTGCATTTGTTTTGTGCTCGATACCTCAAACGAGAATCAAATTTGCAATTCAACCTTTCCTATTCTACAACAAGCTGAGACTGCTGAGTGGTAGAATTTCTTGAGAACCCATCACTTCCCTAGTTGGGGACTGTAACGGATCTTGTTCAGTGTTTTTAGATCATCTACAAGATCAGCAAGCAATCTTGTCACAGATTTTCTCTCTCGTACAGCTTTATGCGTTCTGAGTGATACATTGAGTCATTCTCTTTTCCCTTGAGAGCTGTTCCTGCTTTTAGGCAATATAGCTCTTAAGAATACCAGGTATTAAAATAATTGGAACAATTGGAACTGTTGAAATTGGTGAGTGTACCAGAAGATTGACTCCATTAATCTTTTCACTAATTATAATAGACTATGTCTACCTCTTCAACAAGAACTTCGGAATGTCTCACCCAAACTCCAGATATTCTACTAAGTGGTGCCCCTACAATGTGTATGGCTCAGCACCCTGTGCTAAGAATCACATTGACTGGCCACGGTATATTTCTCACTATCATAGCAATTGTTATTAGTATTCAGCTGCTCCAGCCTTCGCTGACTTGCACTCTCATCGTATTGTCTCCAATGTAAGCAAAATAACACCTTCTGGAACTATTCCACTCGCCTCACAGCAAATACATGAAAGTGAAAACTAGTGTAATCAACTGCTAACTTGAGAAAATTTAGCCCTTGGATCATTATGAACGATTATGACAATTTCTTATCACTGGGACCGGGGGGAACACCCTCTACCTTTATAGGCTACCTGAAGATCTGTTTCCTCCGCTTGTTTGCTCTCTCTGACCCCTATACTCCTGCGATTTTCACCGACAAGATTTATCCCGCTATAGGCTATTGCCCGAAAACTGCTCAGTCGTGGCTACCTAAACGACAAGGGCCACGTCCCACCAGTAAGTGACCCAAAGACCGAAAACTTCCCGTAATCATACACAGATAGAGATTCCTCTTCCACATCAGTAATATTGACATGGTATTTTTATAGTTGCCGGCATTGCACCCCAACGACAGATCGACCAAACCGGATGCCCAGAGATGTACCGCACCTTGCGCAAAAGTCTCGAGAATATGGCATTATCCCATCCACATTCCTTGCAAGTCGGGCTGTCCTGCTTCGAAAAGAAAGGTCTGGCCATATTTTGTCGAAATCCTATAAACGAAACCTGTCGAGGAGAAATTTGTCATATACATGACAGTGATCGGAGTATGCACATGAACTTGCATCCAGACGACGCGAAAGTGGTGCTTGAAATGGGATGGGGAGAACGACATCCGTTGGCAAAAGGCGGATGGATGAAGAAGTACGTGCCGAGGGAGTTTATTATGGTCTATGCACCAAGGAATAGAGAGGAACTCAATGCGGTGTGTCGGATTATTGAGGCAGCAGGGTTTTGGGTTAGCGGTGAGAGATATCAGATAACCGTGGAGCCAGATTCTTTGCTGGAGGTACAGTTGTAGGATGTGCTCGTACGGCCAAATCCCTTTTTCGAGCGGGATATTGAATTCTACTTGTTCTTGGATGCTACCAGGTACAACAGAACTCTTGACAGGATGAATGAAATTTAGCATTAGTATGAAATCACATAAAAAATCAAAGAAAACATCCAATAACTTACTTATGATACACTACCTTCATTTTCTCTCAGTTCAAGGTCTGAAAATTGTGCACACTATCTAGATTTGCGACTCGGAACGACAGATAATACTCTGCTAAGTAGCTAGAGAGCAACGTACCTGAGCTTGTCCAAATCATGTCCAGCTTGAGACCAAAGGGGCGGTAACAAACATATATTCCTCTGAACGTTTGTGATTGATAAAGAGATGGAGCACTTAGATACTTAACTTGAAGTGCTACTTAGAGGCATCAAAGTGAAGCTATTGGGAAAACTTGCCTAAAAATTGTGTTGCTAGAGAAGACAGAAGATACCTATATTTGAGGTGAACATGCCCATTGGCACGTCATCTTACCCCTATCGAATGAGGTTGATGTACGTCAGTTGCAAATGAAGTCAAAAGGAATGTAGGCCTGACCAGGATAGAGCATAGGGTGTGGCTTGAAAATTATTGATACTCCACAAGTCATTCGCGAGAAAAGAGATTATGTTTCTAAGATCGAATTTCCGGACTAGGCTACTATGATCCTTCCATCTACCGTCCGCTTTTATACCATGCTGAAAACACAAGACGGTAAGGCCAGATGTATGGAAGAAACCCGAAAAAAAGGAAAAAGAGATAGCCCAAAAAACCCGCAAACTTAAGAGGCAATGCAATAGCCACCGGCAACATAGAGCTTGCACCATCGTACAAATACCACCCGTGCGCCTCTGATTTGGAATTACCCGCTGAAGAGACAAATATGAGCGGTTCAAGATTTGAGGGCTAATAAACCGCTGTGGAGGAGAGGACTGTGATGTGAACTTTCGATTGTATCTGGAGGAAGCTTGCAAAATACAATCTTATTTGAAAGATGGACAAAATGGCGTGTCTACTGATGACCAGCCTTGCGGAGAGAGCTTGCGAGCCACTCCAAACCCTCGTAGAGACCATCTCCAGATGTGGCGCAAGTTGATTGAATGTACTAGATATCATATGTTAAAATCGTGCAGTATTTCAAGCTCACGGAGGACCTACCCATGCGCGTTGTCTCAAGCTGTGGAGGCCAAGCTTGTCTGTGATCTCGGCGGCGTTCATGGCATTCTATATAGGAATTAGCGGTGCTTTACGATCGAATGTATCAAGCGCTACTAACAGGCAAATCTTGCTTGTTGGCGAAGACCAAAAGAATGGCGTCTCTGAGCTCGTCCTCGTTCAACATGCGCTGCAACTCCTCCCGAGCTTCGACGACACGGTCACGATCGTTGCTATCAACTACGAAGATGATACCTTGAGTGTTCTGGAAGTAATGTCTCCACAAAGGCCGGATCTTATCTTGTCCACCAACATCCCAAACTGTGAACTGAATATTTTTGTACTCAACAGTCTCAACGTTGAAACCTAAAAGGAGAAATCAATACTGTGCGATTGGTGCCAGTGACAACCTGGGAGCAGAAGAGCATACCAATCGTGGGAATAGTGGTGACGATCTCACCAAGCTTCAGCTTGTACAAAATTGTTGTCTTTCCGGCGGCATCCAATCCAACCATGAGAATTCTCATCTCCTTCTTCCCCCAGAGCTTATCGAACAGTTTTGAGAATGTGAGACCCATGATTGCAGTGTTGATGTGGCTTCGTTGGAGTGTTCGGGTTGCTCGTGCGTAAATCGATTCTAGTTGGAAGCCTAGTGTTAGCGATGCGCAACGATAAACAAAGGAATGTGCGGCCCTATATGATGTGCCAACTAAAGGACAGATCCCCTACGGGGCTGTGGAGGACATTAACATGGTTGAGCCAGTCAGGCTCCCAACACAGAACAGATCGTTATCGTATGGTAGCAAATTTTGGAGGGGCCAATCTGGTGCGCCTTTGTTGCCACCAGGCAAGCCTAGCCCACGCTCTGGCCGGAAAGGCGATGACAGGTATCTCGATAGAACTTACATTGCAATGTGGTCTGCGGTGACCTGGTGGAGATGGGTGATGTCTGGTAATTTAGCGACTTGGTTTGGTAGTCGGTAGGATGGGGTGTGTCGTCCTTCGTGGGTGAGAAAGACAGACAGCGGTGTCCAGGACTCTTAGGGGTGGCGCTAACCAGATTGAAGTTAGCGTGGATCCATGTGTCCCCTTTCCAAAATCTGTCAAAATCGCATCCTCGCTCAGAAACTCGGATATAACTTGACTCGAGTGGAAGATCCTACCTGGTGATTTGACGAGCTCTACCGTGTTGCCCTCCAGTGAAACCCGATTACATTGCAGCCTATTTCAATTATGCGCTTCACCACCTCAATTTTGTTGGCGGCCAGTCTGGCCGGAAGTGCCCTCGCGCATAATATTCAGCTAGCAGCACATGGAAGGGAATGCTTTCACGAATCACTTCACAAGGATGACAAGATGACGGTCACATTCCAGGTTGGGGATAGAGAATTTGGCAGTGCTGGAAATCTGGACGTAGACTTTTGGGCAAGTCATTCGAGTATCTTCACTGCAGGCCATCGATCTAATACTGCAGTAGATTCAAGATCCAAATGGAGGTTATGAGACACATCAAAGATCAGTTTCAAACGGAGATCACTCATTCACAGCCCGCCATGATGGCAAATTCACGTATTGCTTTAGTAACGAGCATTGGTCGGCAAATACAAAGGACGTGTCCTTCAATGTTCACGGCATAGTTTACGTACCGGAGGCTGAAGCACCATCTGATCCTTTGGAAGCGGAAGGTAGGTAAAGTCCAGAGAGATTCTGGCATCGACTTACATTTAATTAGTGCGCCATTTATCAGAGCTACTCGCACAAGTCAAGGATGAGCAGTCTTATATTGTTGTTCGGGAAAGAACCCATCGAAATACCGCGGAGAGCACAAATGGAAGAGTCAAATGGTGGAGCATTTTCCAAATGATCGTTCTGGTAGGCGAAGGCATTTTCCAGGTCTGGTGGCTGAAAAGATTCTTCGAGGTAGGCAAAAGTTACATCTTGATGTGGTATAACATGCACTAACGTAAATTTGTAGGTAAAGCGGGTTGTATAAGATAGCGATATGTATACTGGGTCTGCAAATTTTATACCGGCGCAAAGAGCATTGCCGAGCGATGGCCAAATGCATTGTATTTCACGAAATAATTAGTAGAATGATCTATGATCACTCGCATCATTTTCAATGATTCAGACTATTTGACACGATGAACAAGCTTGGACGACGGCGTTTTCGGTGGAATGGGTGTACACCTACTCCCAATCTACAACGTGTAAAACGTAATGTAAACAATTATTTTGGATCTTTGCTACCTTTAGAACACTTCTCCTGAGCAAGCTGCTACTATGTTGTGGAACACAGGCCAAGTAGATTGTGAATAACGTCAACAGTGTGTATATAGAATAGCACTACCTCTCGTTGTCGCGACAATGTTGTCACTCGAAACTATTCCAAGTTGCGTGTAACCTCATCGATATACCATCGGTATCACATGTTCCGAGATGGGATCAAATGTGGGATGTTGAGCCGCCCTGTCAAGTGCTGGCCTTGGACCACAAGAACCTAGGTTAACCAAACAATTATATCAGACATCCTGACACCCGAAGCTCAAGCTCACTTTGATGAGAACGATCCTTTATTCACACAACTTCATTCGGGTTATTCATTCAAATTACTTCATGCCCTTTCCTCTTTGGTCTAGCTTGGTTATATCAGTTGCACTACAAGTGTTCTGCTGCTGTCACTACATGTGTTTCTGCGTGTGTTTGTTTTTGCCATCAATCGGAGGATTCTACATCCGAGAGTGCTCTTTACCTTGGTGGTCGCATCGCTTTGACTTTCCCAAAGTCAACAAGTAATGCTGGCCGCCCAAACAGTCTTCCAATCATATGGCGTATGTCTTTTTTCTTCTTGATCGCTTATGAGTGCTATTTCGCCAGGGGTCACAGTGAGCAAAGCTACCCTCTCATTATTTGATACCATCAGTCATTCAGCTGGCCGACGCGCAGACACAAAGACAACTCAAGAGGATTGCTTTGTAAAATCTCGGGCTTCTTAAGATACTCGATCTTTTGTTATTGCGATCAGAGTTACTCGACAATGCCCATGAGCCTTTGCTGCAGAATCAGATCTTTATCCCTTCGTGAGCGGCAGCTGTAACCGAGTTTATTCAGTCACCCACTGGCGAATCCGCGTGCTCGGTTTAAGAGAGAGTTTATTGGTCAAAGGCCACGGATTGAATGGTGACCCGAAGCCCGCTCTAATAATATCTTTCCCTCTAATCTCTGGCTTTGTGGCGAAAGTTCCAGCAGCAAGTATCAACAAATTTGCGCACGATCTGAGCAGAGTTCTGCATTGATATGCACTGACAGACGGGTTATATAGCTTGGAACCTCTCAATACGGCGACTCAGTTCTCCAAATCACTGGACGGAGCCTTGGTGGAGATTCCAGTCCAATCATGGCCAGCGCTGAGCAAAAAGGCACGGAAAATGCCGTCGAAGCCGAGTCTCCGAACAACCTTGAATCAACGTCCGAAGCTCGTACTGGCGAGCCCCGTTCTAATACGGACAAAGAAGTCGTTGAGAATGGATCAGCTTCACCGGGCGAGAGCCCGCCATCGGTGGCCCATATCACGGGGCAGGTCGATGGGAGTAAGTCCGCGAAAGGTCAAGCTACAGACGAGAAAGCTGAGAACAACACGGTAACCCATACTGAGGCCAAGGAAGAGGAAGAGGAAGATGTAAATGTTGTGTATCCTCAAGGCATACCTTTAGCATTACTGACCTTCGGACTATGTGAGCAACCTTTTACTACGAACAAACTATATCTTTGGTGGAAGTCTGGAGTGAAAAGTCATCTCGGGAGCTTTGAGATGTTACGACAATTTCAAGACGATTCCGCTCTTCCTCCCCGTCTGGTGTGATCTGAGTTGTGTCAAACTAATGTGTTTTTGCTTCAAGGCATGTCAACGTTTGTAGTTGCTCTGGACAACACTATAATCGGTAGGAGATAATCAAGAGTGTTGGAAGCTAAATCAAGAACTAAGTGCGTTCCTAGCTACTGCCATTCCTAAGATTACTAGCGTCTTCAACTCGCTAGATGACGTGGGCTGGTATGGCTCGAGTTATCTCCTCACAACTACCGCACTTCAACCGTCCTTTGGACGTATCTATACTGTAGGTACACCCCATTTGACATCGTCTCTCATCGTGAACAAGAGCGAGGCAGTTGTTTGGAGAGCTAAGAAACTTACTACCTACTATCTTTAGCCACCTTAACAACTGTCTGGCTCTTGGCTTTAAATAATGCCTTGGTCATGATTATTTTAAAGCTCGATATATATATTTCTAGACATCGCGTCATATAGGCTAAGATGCGTGGTATCAAATGTCATGAGATAGTTTAATGCCTAGCTTCACTTTGTCTATTGAAGCAAATTTGTTACTGGGTATTGAATCATCTGTTTGACAAAGGAAGCTTGGGTTTTACCTTGATCAAATATTGTGACAACAAACATCATCTTAGTCAATTCATACGCTATGAACTTTCACACTAACTAATTTTATAGTATTTTGATGTATGAGTGGATCTTTAAGCAAGCCTGTGTATGATGGGTTGCAAGATGTAATAGGCTTGTCTCAGGAGCTGACTTATTATTGCTTAGCATAATGAGGTGCTTCTTAAGATAAGTCTGCTACTCTTACATCTTACCCCAATCTACTCTGGTTTTTCAAATACTGACTTGGCTCAGGTGAAATGGACCTTCATCTTCGCCCTCAGTCTATTTGAATTTGGATCTATTCTTTGCGCGGCCGCCAGAAACTCAGTGATGTTGATCGTAGGAAGAGCAGTCGCAGGTGCTGGGGCCTCTGCAATCTTTTCGGGGGGCATGACCATCATAGGATTCTCGGTGCCTTTGGAAAAAAGACCTATTTACCTTGCTGCTATATCCAGCATGTTCGGTATTTCTTCGGTCATAGGCCCTTTACTAGGAGGAGCTTTCACCGATGGTATTGGATGGAGGTGGTGTTTTTGGATCAACCTACCGTTTGGAGCAATTTCTCTTGGAGCCGTGTACTTCTTTTTCAAGCCGCCCGTCAGGAAGCAGAGCAACCTAACCACTAAGCAAAGAATTCTGGAAATCGATCTTTTGGGAGCTTTGTTCCTGATATGTGCCATTGTATGTCTCCTGCTAGCATTGCAGTGGGGAGGAGTCACATACAGTTGGAAAAATAGCAAAATATGGGGACTCTTTCTTGGCTTTGCCTTACTCATAACAGTGTTCATTGGACTGCAGTTTCGTCGAGGAGATAGAGGCACTATTCCCCCCAGAATTTTGAAACAACGCACTGTTTTGTTTGCTTCTCTATATAGTTGCTTCATGTCTATGGGTGTCTATACGCACATATTCTACCTACCCTTCTATTTTCAAGCTGTTCAGAATCAATCTGCTAAAAGCTCGGGCATTCGCACAATACCGTATCTAGCCTCCAATGTTCTTGCTGCGATACTTTCTGGAGCAGGAATCACTGTTGTTGGGTGGTACAAACCTTTCATGATATTTGGTGCGGCAATATTCACCGTCGGTGCCGGAATGATCTATACAATTGACGTCAACTCGAACACGGGAACCTGGGTTGGGTACCAAATCTTGGCAGGTTTTGGTTCGGGAATAGGCATACAGATACCATTCATGGCGGTGCAAGTCGTACTCAGTGCGAAAGACATGCCTTCTGGAAACGCCATCGCCATCTTCTTCAATTCCCTAGGTGGTGCTATTTCAATTTCAATTGCTCAAAACATCTTCGCCAATGGTCTCAAGGAAAATCTGCCAAAGTACGCACCTGAAGTAAATGTTCAGACGGTGGTGGATGCTGGCGCAACTTTCTTACGTAGAATCGTCAGTCCACAAAGCTTACCAGGAGTAATCAAGGCCTATATGGTAGCTCTGAGTGATGCATATACCATCGCAATCGCCTTCGGAGGTCTCACAACTATATGTGCGTGCTTTGTGGAGTGGAAGAGCGTCAAAGGAAAGAAAATCACTGCTGCTGCTGCCTAATGGCAGAATGTCTGTACTCTAAGCACAGTTCTGCCAGCGATAAATCCTTTTCTTTCGTTGACAGTGAGGGCTTCGCATTTGAAATACGGTAGCGGTTTGGTTGCAATTAGCTTCCTTTTCCAATGTTGGTAGTTGACTTTTTTCTTTGTATCTACTCGAAGTTTACATATAAGCCAGCGGCTTAGCGAGGTTGATTGGGAGGAATGTTCATAAGGGTACTAGTGCCTCGAAGTTCTAGAAGTGGCGTTGTTTATGCAATTTAGTTTACGTTTCCATAGCGCAAAATCTAGGATATCAAGGCCCTAGTCGTTTGAATAATAGAACAAAACTTGAATGCCCCAAACCATATGACTTTTGCGAAATCTTGCTCTCGATAAAACAAATTTCTTAAAAATGTTCGAATATTATGTAAAAATAGGATGTATACAATATATGCCATACCACACTTTGGTTCCCCGGTTATACTCGCTTGAGCCCCTTTACTCACCTCGCTTCTTTGTTTATGTGTGCTTGGATTAGCCAAGCCTACTTCCAAATGCCACCGACGGATTTAACAGTAACTAGTAGTCACCTAGAGCTACATGACCAAGAATCTGCTTCTGGTACTTTTGGTAGCTATTGAGGTTATTTGGAAGCAAGATCGAGAATGAGGTTCTTCCAATAGAGGTAGAGCTTAAATATCTTTTTGTTTCAAACGTGCTACTTAAAGGCCACTATCAGAGAAGCAAGTATACATACATTTTGGGACATAACATAATGGTAGAGTTTTCCGACAGTAAACAGATTCTTTTTTTGTAATATCATTATGGTCGTATTGAGTGGCGTCTCTATTCTCTATCCAAGTCACAAACAAAGGGGTATCCACAAACTCCATGTACAAGGTTCTGTTCTCTACCATCAAGTATTCTCAGGCCGCTTAATCTTCTAAACCACTTAAGCGGAAGCCATGTTCTTAACGTCTAACCAATCACCAGACTCGTTGATTTTGACAACTGCTAGATCACCAGTCTTTATTACTCCACGAATGATCTTATCCGCCAACCCATTGCCGATCTGTTTCGAAATGAGTCTGTTTAGTGGTCTTGCTCCATACCGTGGATCATAGCCTCGGCTAGCTAGCCATTCTTTAACTTTATCATCAACATCTAACGTAATTCTTCTGTCCTCCAACCTCTTTTGTAGCTCTTGCAATCTGATATCAACGATGTCTCTCAACGCCGCTGTTGACAGACGTTTGAAGACTATGAATTCATCGATTCTGTTTAGAAATTCTGGTGCGTAACTGCTCTGGACCACAGACATAACAGCATCTCGTATACTCGGCGCGATATCTCCGTTTTCATCTTCACGATATGGATGAATAGGATCGTTTCCAACAAGGATATCAGCTCCAAGATTTGACGTGAACACTATCAAAGTGTTCCTGAAGTCGACTTTGTGACCCTGAGAATCCGTCAAGAAGCCCTCGTCAAGAACTTGAAGCAACAGTGCGGAAATATCCCGATGTGCTTTCTCAAACTCATCAAACAGAAGTACCGCATATGGCTTACGACGAACTGCTTCGGTAAGCTGTCCAGCATCATCGTAACCGACATAGCCGGCTGGGCTACCAATAAGTCGAGATATGGTGTGTTTCTCTTGAAATTCGCTCATGTCAAAACGAACAACCGCAGACTCGGAGGAGAAGAGGAAATTAGCCATCTTTTTGCAAAGCTCGGTCTTGCCTACGCCTGTCGGCCCGAGGAAGAAGAACGAAGCAAGAGGTCGATTTTCACCATTCAGCCCAGCACGCTGCATTCGTACGGCATTCGCAACCGATTTTAGAGCCTCATCTTGCCCTCTTACCGATTGTCGTAATGTGTCCTCCATATGAATAAGCTTTTCAGCATGTCCAGAGGTCAATTTGGTTGTCGGAATGCCAGTTATTCTGGATACAACAGCGGCAATATCATCGGCGTTGACAGCATCATGGATAAGTGTGCCTTCCGTTGAGCTATGTTCACCATCCTTGGGTAGCTTTTCCTCGAGACTAGGTATGACGGAGTATCTCAGTTCCCCAGCCCTGCCAAAGTTGTTATCACGCTGTGCTTGATCTAACTCAATCCTTGCCTTCTCAAGCTCTTCCTTTGTCCTCTTAACGGTGTCAATTGCAGAGCGCTCTTTTTCCCATATTTTAGTGAGTGTAGCTGCCTCCTCCTGACACAGTTTCAGGTCAGCTTGTAGCTTCTCGCGGCGTTCCTTGCTAGCAATATCAGTCTCTTTGCGTAAACTCTCAAGTTCGATTTGGATTGTCAAAATTCGTCGATCTAAACTCATGATATCCTGTATAAAGTTAGTCATGATGGAAAAATAATTAATATATATCATGAGACGCTTGAAAATATTCATTCTAGAGACATGTATTTTTAAGCTTAACGTTTCTCGAGTATACTTAGCTTACTTTTGGTTTAGACTCCTGTTGCAGTCGAAGTCCACTGGCAGCTTCATCCATCAGATCGATAGCCTTATCGGGCAGGAATCGATCTGTTATATATCGGTTCGAATAGGTCGCTGCAGCCACAAGTGCGCCGTCCGTGATTCTCACTCCATGGTGAACCTCGTATTTTTCTTTGATACCTCTTAAGATAGATATAGTATCTGCAATACTCGGTTCAGATACCTATAGATAATCTTAAAGTTAGCTGACCTCTTTACGGTGGTTTTAAACAATGGCTTTAGCGATTTATCTACTCGGGGATTTACTCACCTGAATCGGTTGAAATCTTCTGGCTAGGGCAACATCTTTCTCAATGGCCCGATATTCGTTGAGGGTAGTCGCTCCACAACATTGAAGTTCGCCGCGGGATAGAGCAGGCTTTAGAAGGTTGCTAGCATCAATGCTTCCTTCGGCTTTGCCTAAGCCAAGCAGAATGTGAAGCTCGTCGACAAAGAGAATGACACGGCCATGGGCCTCTTGGACTTCACTTAGCACCTTCTTCAGTCTCTCCTCAAAATCTCCGCGGAACTTGGCTCCCGCAATAAGTTGACCGAGATCTAACGATATAACCCTTTTATCTTTTATAGACTCAGGGACATCACCTCGAACAATTCGTTGTGCTAAACCCTCAAGTATGGCAGTCTTGCCAGTCCCAGCACTTCCTACGAGGACTGGATTATTTTTAGTTCTCCTTGATATAATTTCCAGTGTTCTATGAATCTCTGAGTCTCTTCCTATAACTGGATCAAGCTTGCCAGCTCGTGCTCTTTCGGTGAGATCGACTCCGTACTGCCTATGAAAATCATGATGTTAGTCTTTGATCAAGTGCAGCGTCTTATTCTGTTGCATGGTTGACCCTAAGACATATTTGAGAAAGTCTCACACTCACTTGGGTGTGGAATTATAGAGCTAGGACTGAGTTAAACATACTCGAGTGCTAACTTCTCCTCCCCACCACCCCCCATATCCATCCGATGTGTACCACCAGGAGGGTGCGGCCTTCCTCCATTCGCATACGTTCGGTATATTAGTGTCGGCAGAAGTTTGAATGGAGAAGCAGCGACATGTTGCCGAACTGCAAAATTAAAGGGTATTGCATCGATGCGCCGGACAGGAAACTTTGCTCGTCTGAGTAGCATGTCTGAGAAAATGGATACAGGGAAAATTGTGAATTCAGATGCAAGGAAATATTAATGAAAGGACATTTAAAGGAAAGGACAAACTGTGGGTGGTGTGGTGGTTTGGTAATTGGGAGAGCCTTCTCGTATATTCCATGTTGTAAACAGTAGCCAAGCCGAGGATAAGTAGAGATATTTCAGCCACCAGAAGCTCAAGCCACACCAAGCTCACAGCGCGCTTAGAAATAGCCGCATTTATGGATCAACAGAACTCAACTCAACTGATGGCATCAACTGCAATAGACTTTCTATATCAGACCAAGGCTTGTCAAACCCACATACAACCATGACTTGGATATCTAAATCAGTAACCGGCCTGGGCTTTGTCCTTCTAGCACATGCGTGAGTCGCTCGTGGCCGTAGACCTGTTAACCCACTGACATGATATAGCTGTTATTCTGCGAATGAACACTCGACACTCCATGCAGCCGCGATAGCATCCCATGGAGCATCTGCGTCTACAGTCGCATCCCTACCACTTGACATATCTATCGAAACAATTGTCGCCATATTTGCTGTATGCCTTGGCCTCGTCCTAGGTACGCCTGAATTACGTCCAATAGAATGGCGCGTTTGGGCTGGCAAGATTGAGCGGGAGGGCGAGAAAGGATTCATGAATGGTAGCGGAGAGGTCGACAAAGATTTCATTGGAAATCCTTTCAGGTTTCTGGAGAGTAGGCCAGGCTTCGCCGACATCAGAAAGCAAAGGAAGGATTTCGCGGAATGGGTGAGAGAAGGTGGAAGTTCAGATGCTGCACCAAAGAATTAGAGATTGTTCATGATGTAATGCTCGCGCTTTATTGCTAGCGTAGAAACAAGCTCAGCGATATTGGCTGTCGAGGTGGGCACAGGCAAGCAAGCACCCAGGCGTTGACAGCTCAACCTCTCAAGAATTAGCACTCGTCAAATTGCCAGTCATGAACTTATTTCCAACCTCTTCTCGTACCTTTCTTATACTATATTCTTTTGTGAACTGTAAGTGCTAGATTTTGCGGTACAGAACGACAGTACGTTCTGAGATCCTTGATATATCCGAGAGTCATTTGTGCTTCTTTGGAAAACTGTTTCTCCCTTTTTGATCATAACAATTCCATTTCATATTGTTCAAGCCATCTCATCCTAGATTACTTTAAACTATAACTCGGTTGGAGCCCAGATGAATTGGTGTTGAACTTTGATCATCGCTGGTGCCAATCTAAAACTGCCTCGGTAACAATTGTTCTCTCTTAGATGCCCTTCTTTGCTCTTTTGCATCCTCTCCTATTGATGACTGTTTCTCTGGATGCTCAAAATGGCATCGAAGCGAAAATCGCGTGAGTCTGATACTTTATCTAGGAAGCAGTTATCACGACCAGCTTTCATTCGACAGAGATCGTCGTCGGAATCCCATGGCGCGGTATCTAGAATAGGTACAGCACTACAGAGCATCTCACCGTCAACCCGAGATTCGCCAGCCTTTCCCAGTTCACAGACAGTATCGTTGGCTTCATGCTCTTCCCATGTCTCCATAACATCCCCTTCTAGGGATGTCAACGTCGTTTCAAGGCCCCCTTTAGAAGTAGATGCGGATGCTGTAACTACAGAAGATGACGACTCATTAAATGAAACCATTATGGCAATCGAAATGAAAGAGCATGGAGCCATCGGATGCGCATATTATGCCGCAAGGGAGGAGAAACTCTACCTAGTAGAAGATATCAAGTTCGCAAGTTTTGATACCATTGACGTCCTGAAACTCCACGCTCAGCCTACCGTTATTTTAATCAGTACACGGTCCGACGAAAGGCTGGAAGACTATCTGAGTAAGGAAGCACGGGTTATTGATCGGGCTGTTGACGCAAGTACGTTGTCCATCCCTCAGTATCTGACTATGCTGATTTGAAGATGACATATTCGGATCCTATACTCTCGAATCTCGTCCATCAGTGGAATTCCAGTACGAACCTGCTAAGAATCGGCTTATCAATCTAGATCTGCTCAATCAAAACCATCCAAAATTGGCTTTTACAACTCCCGGCGAGGATATAGTGGGTGGTGGACAAGATCAAAGTGGTACGAACAAACAGGCGAAACTGATTCAGTTAGGTGGGTATATCGATTTGGAGAGTAGAAAGAGCGTACGCACATGCTTTCCCTTAACTTAAACAAATGGGCTAACGGAGGGTAGATTAGCTGCGCTGGAGCTATTTTGAGTCACTTATCCAGACGTAAAGCTATCGACTATCTTCCGAATGATGAAGCAGCTGTTGCTGCTTTCCGGGTTAGCACTATTGAGATGTTTACACTTTCAGGCATGATGTTCGTCAACGCAGATACACTAGCGTCCTTACAGATAATACAATCGGAGAGTCATCCTAACTCACACATGCAAGGCCCTAATAAAGCCACGTCGGGTGCGAAAGAGAGCTTGTCTGTTTTTGGCCTCTTCCATCATTTAGCAAGTACCCCACAAGGAAAGCAAAGACTCAGACAGATTTTTCTCCGACCTAGTATTGATTTGACTGTGATCAATGAGAGATTAAACACTAGTATCGTTCTTTTACGCCCTGAAAATGAGCCTGCTCTGGAAAAACTTAGGAAAAGCCTCAAGAAAATAAAAGACATGCGGAATGTTGTATTTCAATTACACAAAGGAGTAAGTACAGTGCCAGGAAATGGGAAATGTTTCTCCGTCCACCAGGGCATTTGGGCAACCATCCAAAGCTTCATATTTTATGCACTGAAAATCATTGAAGCAGTCAGTGAACTCCATGGAGGGCAAAATGTGGAAATTGTTAGACGCGTAAGATAGCATTCTAACCCTCCAATATATGTTTAGCTCATGTTTTTCCCAGATACTCACTGAAATACATCCATACCGATTGAAGCAGATTGGAAAATTGGTTACAGAGACTGTAGATTTTTTATTATCTGCAGAGACGCACCGAACCGCAGTCTTGCCAGGTATTGATAATGAGCTAGATAACATGAAGAGAACCTATAATGGTTTGGACAGCCTCTTAACTCGAGTTGCTACTCAACTCCAAAGCGAACTACCAGAGTGGGCTTCTCAATACATCGAGAACTGTATTTTCTACCCACAAATCGGATTTCTCACTGTTGTTGCTTTGAATCTTGAAACAGGGGAAGGAAAATACGAAGGCGAAGGCCTCGAAAATGACAAATGGGAGAAAATGTTCACGAGTAATGACATGGGTTATTACAAGAACAATCGTATGAAGGAGTTGGACGGGTATTTTGGTGATATCTATGGAATTATTTGTGGTGAGTATCCACACTCCAATATGCCGACATGCTGAAGTTTTTAAAGATAGGGAGATAGAACTTGTCTATGCCCTGACGACAAAGGTCCTGGAGCATGAAACTGCCATCGTAGACACTTCTAATATCTGTGGTGAAATCGATAGCCTAGTTGCTTTAGCTACTGGAGCTCGAAATTATCTATTCGTTCCCCCCCAAATGACAACAGCCAATATCATTCACATCGAAGGTGGTCGGCACCCTTTGCAGGAACTTACCGTACCATCTTATATCGCAAATGGCTTCTCGATTGCTGGTGGTATAGGTGACAAAGATGACAGGGACGACGTTATACTACAAGATTCAGGATCCACATTGGTGCAGAGCGTTGAAACTCCAAGCACACTGATAATGACTGGGCCTAATTATTCTGGTAAAAGCGTTTACCTGAAGCAAAATGCTCTGATTGTTTATATGGCACACATAGGAAGCTTTGTGCCCGCGGATAGAGCTATCATCGGATTGACGGATAAAATTCTCACAAGAATTTCAACTCGGGAGAGTGTCTCAAGAAATCTAAGCGCTTTCATGATAGACCTGCAACAGGTGGCACTAGCTACCACACTTGCCACTCGCCGTAGTCTGGTGATTATTGACGAATTTGGAAAAGGCACCAATTCTGTCGATGGAGCAGGGTTGGCTTGTGGTATCTTCGAGTACTTCCTAAGTCTCGGCTCTCACAGACCAAAGGTCCTTGGCGCAACTCACTTCCATGAAGTTTTCGAAAGCGGCTTTTTGCAAGAACGACCAGAGCTGACATTCGGGCATATGGAAGTTCATGTCGACACAAATACGGAAGTGGTGGAAGACCAGATTACTTACCTTTACAACTTTGTCTCTGGCCGAAGCATGTCCAGTTTTGGAACGTGCTGCGCAATACTAAATGGTATTGACGCCAGTATTGTGGAGCGAGCAGACGAACTGGTTTTACTTGCAGCACGAGGGGAGGATCTCATAGCTGCATGTGCAAAGGTCTCTCCCGGGGAAGCTAAGGAGCTTGAAGATGCTGAAAAGATCGCGAGACAGCTTCTTGAGGAAAATTTTCCAGCTGACGACAGACTTTTACCTGGCGTAGACATTCGGACCTCACTTCGGGATATACTCAACACTTAAACGTGAAGAAGAGTTTAAGCCAAGATCTTCTGAAAATTCTGCTATTACTATAGAAAATTCCAGCGAGGCTTATCAGATTGGTATGGTTGGGCGAAGATGGCATGTAATTCAATGCTTTACTTTTTGCATGGCTCCAAGACTTATTTTCACGAATCACAATTCTTTGTTACCGTCATTGAGGTATTTATGCTGTGATGCCTAGGCTATAGTTAAAACTTACGTTTGACTCGGCAATATTTGACTAAATTGTATCAGGTTAGTTCCAGCATGATCTTATTTCTCAAAAAGTTCAGCGTATAGTCACTGGAGAAAGGATTGCTTGAAATAAGTGAGGTGGATAGTGAGTGCATACTTCAACATTTATAAAATAGGTGGTAGAGCTATGTAGTGCGTAACCGCATTCGAATTATATCGGATGGTGTAGGTAAATTTTCGGGTATCTTTAAACAAAGTTTACTGTTAATCAGCATCAGAGAGATGGAGACCTGCTCCATTTACACTAGAAAGTTTGACAAAGCATCTATCTTTCTAGTCCAGCTTTTCTTCCATATTTTTCATCGGACTCTCAAGCCCAATTAACTCTTCGAAACCCATTACATGAAAATCGCAAACACAACCCCTAAACCGGCAACCGTCACAAACCCACCACTTTGCGCAAGGACGGCTACAGCTCCTCCAGTTGCCTGCACAGGTCGTGCTGTGGCTGTAGCAGTGCCATTCTTTGCGGGCCCAGTATTTCCAGTAGGAGCCGCTGCACCTCCACCTGCAGCTCCTGTCTTTGTTGAATTGCCGGACTTTTTGCCACCATTACCTGCAAATACTGGTGTTGTTGAGTTGGTGGACGCTGTGGCACCTCCAGTTGCTTGTGCCCCTTTGTTCTGTGAACTCGTTGAGGTTTGTGTCAAATTCGTCGGTGCTAGATCTGTCTTCGAGGTTCTGTTAGAGTATTTTGAGAAAGGGGGATATACAATACTTACTGTGGAATCCGAATTTTGATTTTTCGCAACTGCGATCGCTGCGAAGGAAGCGAAGAGAAGGCTAGAAACATGCATTATGAAAATATCTTGACGCCGGGTCGAATAGTATGTAGAAGGAAGAGAGATTAATGTTCGCTTTGGTACTGAATACTGCAAATAACTATGAGATCGTAAAATAAGATATGAAGTGAGGAAGAGGCTGAGGTTTTCTTATAAGTCCTCGGCAAGAAAGAATGCAGAATCGGATCTACTACATGGATAAAACTCTCGTTACGATATCAGCCAGTAATGGGTCAATATGTGTATGATTCAACACTATTAGTCTGGCCATAGAAGCTCCCCACAGTGTTCACATATGCTATGATATTGCTCAGGATCATTTGTGTAACTTTCCGAGTAGATCGACGAAGCAAGAGGAAACAACGCAGCAAATGATCCAATACAAAAAATGCGTTAAAGAATTGAATCATGCATTATGCAGAAATTTAGCTCACCTAGCGCTCTATAGATCGACAATACGTAAATTATAGATCAAAAGTACCAATTATTGCTCATCATAGCCAAAACATGGTAAAACATTGCCAGACGATCATACATACTGGGATATAAGTGTAGCCGTTTTTAGAAGCAACTCGACACGATAGATTCCTGAACTGTAGATGATGATGAGTACCCACTTATTGTAGTAGTCTCCGGCACTCTTGTTGCGAGCTGCGGCTCTTCGTTTCACACATTGTTCATACTGTATCACCCAGCTCTGAAACTCAGCCAGTGTCAACATCAGCTTTTCACGTGTGAAAGAAAACAAGAACTGATTTAAAGCGATCGAGTACCTACCTAAAAAGTCTTGGTACTAAGATTTTTTAAATATACATGGATGGCTTCTTGATAAATTGTCGAATTACTATCCTCAACCGCGACGAAATACATTGATTCAAAATCGCCAAACCTTTCTACTACATACTACATGAGTTCTCTCACCGACACGTTCATAGATTTTCGAGCGATGAGTGCTACCAGAGTAATTTAAATCAATTACCGGGCTCATTGTCCTTGCCAAGGCAACTTCCTGGGAATAGCAAACTCCAATTATCTTTTGGCAAGGTATCAACGTAACATGCTTATCCTCAACTGCACCACGTTAGCACCTAGAAGTCGCCGAGCCTTGAACTGAGATAGTGCTATCGTAAGTGATATTTAGAGAATTTGGTTGGAAATCTAATCTTCACTATGATCTTGCACACTATTTGCACAAGCCAATTGAGGTAGTGTCAAAGCATGCTTCGGACCTCAACAAGGATATCCTAAATGTCATTAGTTTAGATACTAAACACTCTCTGCGATGAGTGATTCAGTAACTGGTTTGCCGTTCAAAATCGTCTAGATTTTCTTATGAAAGGTAGGATGAAATCAGCTTCACCTGTCAACTCGAACATTATGGCAACTCTAGATATTATCATTCTAGGTACGCCGGTCTATGTAATAAACTTAGGCAGTGTTTATGTCTAAGCAAGAGGTGATATTTTATTGCGAACTAACAGTATTCTGACCACGAAGCGGCATTAGGCGGAAAATGAAAAGGGATGATTTTCTATGTGGATGAAGTGGACACACACTATTGGAGCACCGATTACGACACTCAGGTCTGCTGTATAAGATGTAATTAAGTTCTTTTCTTACCGTTATATCGATATGTACCAAGAAGAGAGAATTATGGTCATAAAGCCAATCAATAGTAGTAATGTCGTTGCGAGGGTTACGTTTCTCCTATAGTGTCACCTCAGTGCTACTCATTCAGCCATTGGATAGGTATGAGGAATCAACTGAGAAGCCTTCTTCGTTGTTAATAAAATGCATTTACTCTTTGAAGACTCAAATGAGCAACTAGAGGAGTAAAAAGGGTGGTCTGCTTGTGAAGTTCTTCGTATCGAGTAAGATGTAACAATGGACGCAGCGTGAAAAGAGCGACGGGAAGGCAAAGCTATAAAAACTAGACTCGATTTAGGTAAGTGTCCAAAGAATAGCAGACATGTAGAGGAATAGATAGCTGCTTTCTGACTTGGCTGACTGACATCTCTTATCTTGGAAAATAAGACAGCTGGGGGAGAAAGCATCGAGTTGAGTCTTCTTAATGTGTGATGCTTTATCAATTCGATCCGAAGGTTTCTTTATGGGATATGTAAACTTTTCGTAAATTATATAAATTCAGGTACACTCCGAGTCGCCTTGAATGCCGCTTGTCATACTATAAGTGTCACGTGACAAGACAACCTTTACAATTCCTATCATGCAGTGTGACGTATCATCTAAAATGCAGGTTCTTTGTCGTCCTTCATTTTTCATATGCGTACTACAAATCTCCAAATCTTGCAGCGTCTTTATCACAATCGCATTTGCTAGAATTCACTCCTGGAGACCAACTGAACGTCACGTTTTGGCGCCACAGACCGGCCCCTACTCCACTGCTCCGGTTTATGTGCCTGACATGGCCTGGCTTGCTTGGCTAAAATTACCCTCAATTAGTTTAGGAGGCACGCGGGCAACTTCACCTTCAACTTTTTTCGACAATTGAATCCCGACCAACCACCCATGTACTTTACATTAACGGAAATATACAATTGCTACTGTACCTTCACCGTCTCAGTTCCAATTTCACTTCCGTGAGAGCCTGAATCAGAGTTTATGCCGAGAACCTTTGGACGACAATAGCATAGTCGATCCCCACCTCCAGAGCACCAAGTTGGAAGAACCCCCATCTTCCCCCCTACAAAACTCCATTTCCACCGTGGACAGTGCAAAATATTGCGTATTTAGTAATACACTGAATTATTTCCCTCTGCCTCTTGCAGTGTTGTACTTAGAATTCTCCCACACTCACCGTAGGTAAAGTTCCCGAATCATCCTAACAGCAAAGCAATTGCAACCAACGATCTTGTGATTACACCCGCGCTCCTCCTTATTCGTGAAGCAGTGGCTAACTTCTTCTCTCAGAATCTATACATCTCACATAACTCGACTGCTTGCTGCCACTCCATATAACTCATAATGGTCACAACTTTGGGGGGGCCAGATGGGGGCACCAAAGTGCGGCTCATACCACTCACTTATAACCCCGCCGAATCGCAGACATCTGCTCTGCGTCTTATTCTAGCTCTGCGACCTGAGTGGGAGCACATTGGGAAGATTGAGTTTATACGATTTACCGACGGAATAACAAACACCTTACTGAAAGTTGTAAACAAACGTCCAGATCTTTCCGCAGAGGATATAGACAACGAGGCTATCTTACTTCGAGCTTATGGAAAGGGAACAGACTTGATTATTGACCGCGAACGAGAAACCCAAAACCATGAGTTACTTATGCAATATGGTCTCGCACCTGCGCTTCTTGCTCGTTTTCACAATGGGATGTTATACCGTTTTATCCGGGGAGCAGTGACTTCACCTGCGGATTTAAGAAAGGAGTTTATATGGCGTGCCGTAGCTAGACGTTTAGCAGAGTGGCATGCGGTGGTACCTTGCCTCCCATCTTCTCATGATTATTCAATGGTAGTAGACGAGAACATTAGTTTAGGCGTCGCCTCTTCTCCTTCAACTAGGAAAGACCCCGCGGTGCAAAGCGCGATTGACAATATTGCACCTGGAAAGCCCGCGCCAAACTTATGGACAGTTATGCAAAAATGGATATATGCTCTTCCAGTAGGAACGGCAGCTGAAATACAGCGACAGGCAGACTTGCAGAAGGAATTGGGCAGGCTTGTTGTAGAATTCAGCAACAGGCCTGGGTTGGGAGAGAATAGTGTAGGTCAACCCCCAACTTTCTATAAGCTGCCTTTAGCGCTAGCTTTTGGTCCTATTTTGATGTTTCCTACATGCTCAATCGAACTAATGTTTTATAGTTAGTCTTTGCTCATTGCGACTTATTGAGCGGCAATGTGATAATACAACCGCGAGGCGCATCTAATCCTGTCGCATCCGAAACCGTAAGTTTCATCGACTACGAGTACGCTGCACCATCTCCTGCGGCCTTTGATCTTGCGAATCACTTTGCCGAATGGGGCGGATTTGATTGCGAACATGCCCTCCTTCCAACAAAGCCACAACGTCTCGACTTTATTCGTGAGTACATCAGAAGCTATTTCGAACATCGAAGCAACGAAAAGGTCCCCATAGATCAAGAATTTGAGGTTCAACGCCTTTTCAATGAGGTTGATGTATTTCGAGGTATTCCTGGTTTTTACTGGGGGATATGGGCTATCATCCAAGCCAAGATATCTCAAATCGATTTCGATTATGCTTCGTATGCTGAGATCAGGCTTGGTGAGTATTGGGCGTGGCGAGCGGAAACCGATGGGAGTAGGGCCTCCTCAGGAGAGGAGATGCCATTGAGAGAGGCGCGCTGGGCACAAGAAGATTAGACTATTGTTGTGCAACCGATAATGCCAAATATGATGGCTCATATGCATTTGTCATAGTAGCTTTAGGTGCATATATGGGTTTGGCTTCAACGCCGGTGAAAATAGATCGGAATGGTGGTGTAGCATGCCTGGCTTTAAACATGAGGCATCTTACGTTTACTATTCTCCGAATATAAATTAATCTTAACATGTCTACATCGTGCATGTTATAAATTCTGAAAGCTGGGTTAGAAAGGGAAAGCATGTCAACAGTGAATGGCGTTCTTCCGTGTAAGGTGATGTTACCATCGTAGTCTGCTGGCAAAAGATGACAGGATTGCATCCTTAGTTCAGGACCTCATCATGTGTCTGATTTGGCGGCAACGTAGCTGAAATCATAAAGGTTTCAAAGGCTCTTTCAGCATGCCTCGAACATAATTTCAAGGGGGCTCCAGGTACGGCGTTTGGACTGGTATGGATTATCTTCAGCACACAATCTCCGAAAATAACTCAGATTCTTTAACTGTTTTGGAAACCCAATTCGGCACCCATCACGACTCAATCTAACCGTCTTTCTTTGGTAAGCATCAGAGGCAGTGAGCCCAATCAGCCTGTATCTTACGTCTCTTGTCGGAGCTCATGTATTGTGGCTCAGGCCGACCGACAGCTCCGGCTCAGGCTCATGTTTAGAAAAGCGCTCCCTATTCGAAATAGCAACAAAATCCGTTTTTCTCATTGGCTAAATAGTACGAAGTGTCAGAGATCTATGAAAGCACCGCACACCACAATAGATGTGAGTTATCCAAGGAAAGCTATCCATTGGTTATCCTTACGCGATGGCCACTGATAGACGCTTCCGGAAAGGTTTAAGGGTAGCAGAATGGAACAAACCTCAATGAAGCACGCCTAGTGGATGAAGTTATATCTACGGAGATTAATTTCCTGCTTGGATTGGAACCCCACGCCTCAATCCATCAGCAGGCGTAGTATAGAGCAAGATTTGATGCTACCAATGTGCTGAGAATTAGACCCTATAATTCATATTTTATAGCTGGCCGTCCAGCGCCCGCGGAAAATCAAGCCAACCGGGGAGTCGCGCAACGACCGTCTATCTAAATCGAGTCATTGGATATTCGCAATACCTGGGCACCCATGACTCCAGAATCACCGAGCAAAGAACGACAGATTGTTTGAAAAGGTTATTATTAAGTTCCCTGTCACATATGTCCAGTCCGATCGACTCCAGGCACCCATTCATCGCGCCAGAGCGGTGTACACATGCACAGTAGTTCTTACAACAGCATACCATTTTGTCCCAGTAGAAGATTCAACATCCATCAAATACCTTGGTGATTATTCAATAGATCCACGCGGCTGGGGTAGTTTAAGCAACATCTGATTAAATGAAGAGAGGACAGTTTCGAAGAAATTGAAAGGTTGGGAACGAAAGGAATACTTGGAGTCCTTCCTTCGACCTTCCCAAGCGAGTCCTGATGCTAAAGGAACGTACCATGAAGTCCTTCCAGCTACGGGGAACCTCGATGTTTCGAGATCGAATTAAAGCCATCCTTCGTGCCTGGTGCTAGGCTTTGCGTTCCATTCCTTCCCTTGTTCGAAGTTTGCCTCCTGTTCTGGTTTACGCGGGTAGCTGCCCCTGTCAAGTGTCATCTTCCTATTCTCATCGACAAGGTCGGACCATCGGAACCCATCGCAGGCCCTGTTCATGAGGCAAGGCTGAAGAGCCAGATATTAGGCAACGCAAATTGTGCCGTGCTTTAACGGTCGTGGCTGGTTCCCCCTCGCAGCCTCTCTCGTGGTTCACGCCTTCTAGAAGCCTGTAGCCTTCTGTGCATGGCCCATAGGCATAAAGGCTAAAGCTTTAACCAAGGAAGCACCTATCAGAAAGGTCCCATAGCGCCCCAAGGTCCCGTAAGCTTTCCGGCTGTCCATCTATTGCCCCTGGGATCGCAGCCACAGAACTACAGCTTCTCCTATGCTCAGTCACATTAATGTTTGCTCGCAAATGCAATACCATAGCCGCTGATCTTAATACCGGAAGTGACTGTTCAGGGTGCTACAACCAGCGTCCAATCCAAGATGCTATTTCGGCAGATTTGCATAGAGTGTTTAGGAATGAAGCAATGCCAGCATTACAACGACACAAATTCCAAGTCACTACCCAGCGTGAATGCGCCCCTAATTGTATGATTCCAAGGCATCCTCATCCTAATTCTCCAAAAACACCTCCAACCCACCGTCATTGGAGTTGCTGATACCTCGGGCTTCGATTTGATGCTATGGGACGAGTGTTGGTTGATTTAAGTTTACAGATCATTCATGAAGTTGTTCCCACTGCTTGTTGAGATTTTATACCAAGGTCTTCAGATGATAGTACGTGGTTTGCACCGTAAATCATATCTAGGATTTGTGTTAGCAAATGGGACCGACTAAAAGATCAATTGCCAGCTCGTGTAGCCCTACGGACAAGAGCCATTCAAATCTGCATCAACTACTGGGCACAGCCAATGTGAGCGAGGCACTTGTGCCAGCTTCAAAATAGCAAGTCGGCCGAAGTTGGCTTCCGCTGTTCCCATTCCGCTGGATCTGGTGGGGCGCATGAATCATTGGGCAGTTTGCGAACCATCCTCTCCATTGTTTTACGCATTGTGGAGAATATCAGTTCTAAGAAGTAGATCAAATCTTCACAGGGGCTGATTTTAAAGTTTACGACCATGGGTTGTTGTTGGCGGAGAGCGCGAGCATGGTCCCTACTCACCTGTACTTACCTGGCTGTGCGGTGAGAGGAGCTAGTTTAGGATTACTCTATCTTAAGCCCAAAAAGGAAGTGATTCTGGTCGCTACTCTGATAAAAGTGGACAAGGGTGTCCTATAAGTCCATTCCCTCACAGGATTTATACCTCATGTGTCCCAACAACCGTTTTCTTTTGGGGCCAGTACAAAAATACATTTAGTTCTCTCCCTCCACAGCAATGTCTACACAAACTACAACGCATTCGAGATACTCTCTACACACTAAGATGAATACACCAGCCGATAAAGACGAGCGGAAGCGCGAGGTAGGTTTTCCTCAGTAGCCTTTAGATCGTAGACTAATACGGGTTTCTCAAAAGTACAACCGTCTCGCACAGAGAGATTTCCGTATGTACACTCCTTGTGTACTCTAAGGTTATTGATACTGATGGTTTCAATAGGTCGTAGACGGAAGGAGCATCTTAAAAATTTAGAGCAAGCTCAAAAGGAGCAGAGTTCGGAGCAGTCGGAGGAAATTGAGCGATTACGATATCAAAACGATGAATTGAGGAGGGAAGTTGAGTCGTTAAGAACGCAACTCTATGGCTCGTCATCTTCTGGTCCGCAAAGCATGTTGTCCATGTCTGGACCACTTCAGGTCCCCGTCGGACGTCAATATTCACTCTCACCTTCAATGTCTGTCGCTTCGTTGTCGGGAACCTGCAGTCCACCAGCATCGATATCGTCTGATATGATGCCCATCGGGGCTCTATCAATGACGACCTCGATGATTCCTTCAAGCATGCAAGCATATGCCGATTCGTCTGCTATGACTTCTCAGCCATATTCTATGGTACATTTGTCCGGTTTCCGTCCAAGTTCACAAAGCTCACCTGAGTCCTCAGGGTTTCGAAATGCTACATCAGCAGCAGCAGTGGGACCCTCTTTTCAGTCTCTGAATATGCCCCATTCGGTCGAGTCACTACCACAAGTGACCGGCCGAAGATCGAGTTCGAATGCGAGGTATGTACAGATTTGAAGAGCTCCCTCGCGCTCAGAAGGCTAATATAATCTTACAGCAATCCAGTATTGACACCTTATGATCGTACCAAAGCAAGAGCACATATTTTAGACATGTTCCAGCCTCTTTTCCAAGACCCATCTATCACCACTTCATCTGAACGACACCTATCAGCCTTGAGAAGCTTAGCAGATGGCCTCCCAGCGGTCTTGAGACCTACCAAGAATCAACTAGAGAAAGCTCATATCGTGGGTATAGATTTACTGCCGTCAGCTTCTCTACGTGAGCGTCTTCTCAATGTCACCTCGGATGTCGCTCAAAGTTTCATCAGTGAAAGCGGGGTCAACGCGGGAGAGGGCGAAGATCTAGGACATATGATAGTATGGGGAGATGATCCCTTGAACGAAATGTCTTGGGAGTTTTCGCAAGCAACTTTGGAGCGCTGGGGTTGGTTATTGGGTCGGGAATGGGTTACACGGGCAAACTTCTGGAGAAGACAGAGAGGAGCGGCTGCGTTACCTGACTGGTGAAATTTGTTGTTTTCGGATGCATGTATCAGCGATGGCGTTTTGGCAATGGCATTTGGCATAATGGGAAACGACTTAACGAACTGTAAAGACTAAAGACTTATTAGAAGATACCATTCTGCCTTGGGTACAGATTTAGAAGAAAGAATTTCAGAAGGCTTGTCCCGAACTTGTAATCTATACATTGCTTTACCTTGATATTAGATCCAACGAGAGTCCTTAACATGTGGCAAAAATAAGCTGAATTATCAATTCGTATTCTGAGATTTATATTGGGATAGCTCCTCTAGCATATGCTTCAATATTCAACTTCAAGATTTGAACAAGAGGGTCTAGCCAACGTGGAATAGCACCAACCAATCTTCGGGGATGCTCTGGCATAGCGGAATTGCCTTCGATACGTGTCAACTATCCAAATTCTAGGCTCCCTTCTAGTTGAGTGATCACCAGTTTTGCTGGCAAGTGACTCCTACTTTCCAGAGATCCCGCACTACATGCAGTATGAGCATAGCATTACCTCGATACATTCCATCTTTGCACGTCCTCTTGTGACGATCGTTTCTGCAGCATCCAAGCCAAATCCCCCCAACGCCACCCTCACGGCCCTCCCACTCCCAACGATTCCAATCCTCCTGTCGTGGCAACGTCTTTAACCCTATGATTGGCCAAGATACTCGAGGTGTCCAATAGCCCGCCACGTGATAGAGCTAAAGGGGATGCGGTGTGCATGCCTCAGCCCTAGACGGACCACAAAACTCCGGCTGGGGCGGAGCCATACCTCTAATGGTCTTTGATAAGTCCTTTGTTCTCTTCGCTCGGTAATCCCTACATACTTGCCATACCATTGCAGAAGTTTCTCTCGTCTCTGGCTGCGCAGACATGGGCAACATCTCATACCATGAAACACAACCCCCGTGCTCGACACCTGGTGCTATAGTCATTCGACAAGAGCGTCTTCCTGAATCCTGGGTCGTGTACCACCGTGGCTACAGCTTTGTGCAAAGCCACCTCTGATCTGGGAAGCCATATGGCGGGGAACGGGAATAAGAATAGTCTGCCCATGAGAGACGCAAAGTGGAGTCGAATCTCGGTTATGTTCTTCGTCGTACATTGCGCCTATCAAATCTGCATCTCTTCTTCTTCTCCTCCCATCCACTTAGCGCGGCCGAAAGAGCATGAATAGCCGCGCATTACTAGTGCTGCTTCATGGCCCGCTAGCATTCATACATATGGGTGGGCAGCTGCTCAAACCATCATACATCAGACCAGAATTGGACTCGTGCGTTCGTAAGATGTGGTCGACTTAAGGTTGCTGGTATATCTGACCTGAGGGGCCCCGACATTCTTTCGAGGCAACTGCAAGCCAAACGGCAAGCCACCCTCACAAGGCGATTCCCAAATGAATGGAGCGTCCCTTAATTGGCTATCCTCAGGTATCTGGAAATAACGGCGTTATCTGAATTGAGCGAAATATTATCCAAATCATCAAGTCTATGGACCGCCAAAGTGCACCTAGGATATTCAAATCTGGCACGAGATGGCTGCCTTGGGCTCCCGCTTGTCTCGGTCTTGAGTCTTCTCCGCAAGCTCAATACTTTGCCGTGCATGTGCACTATGATCTACGAAACTTAATGTGCTTTTTCTGCACAGTGAATAATATCGCACACTTACGAGCAGTGCAGATCAGCTGAGCTTATGGCGAAATTTCTGGTCCGCACTGTGGGTTGAGTGTAATACAAGGGGTGGTAGGCAATGGATGCCTACAACGATTATACTCCGCACGTGATGACATGCCTGTGAGATACAACGTTGCAAAACGGAGAAAATTTTTGCATTTAATACCAGACATACTTTGAGAGGCCAAGGCTCAGTTTTGATTGGAAAATTAAATATAAGTTTTCTTTCAAGTAGCAACAATCTGCATTAATATTGTTCTCATAGCAATGCAACTATAAACACGACATACTTCTAGGCTATCAGGTATGCTCAAACTGCTAGAAGACAAGGCCAAGTCTCTCCCAGATTTCTGATCTGGGAAATCAGTGGGAATAACCATTAAATCTGATGCAGTTTACCCGATATTGTTGTCAGGCAGTACAGGAGGCGATTATACCATTTACTCTGACTACTCCTGGGGAAATGCAAAAATCGTCTTAATAAATCCAGATGATTCTTAGTTTGGTAGGATCTGTCACCATAGCAATGGATAGTTAAGAGTTTTGCTATGTGAAAAAGTCTCATCTCATACGATCTCTAGCTAACACGAATCTCGCCTTCAGTCTCCTTCGTTATGGTAAACATGACTATATACTCGAATCTAGTATTTACGCACCATCCGGTCCGCTTTTGAATCTAGCCAAAAATCTGGTTTACAAAATTGAAGGCGTGGTCTGAGCAATTTAATAAGGCAGATGATAATCGACGCTGCTAATACTTCTCACTCTAAGGAGAGCCGATTGGCTAAGCAATGGTTAGCAATCGAGTTGCGAACGAGAATAGCCCAAAGTCAACGGAAGGCGGTGTTTAGTAGCAATCGAATTCTGGGCTTGGGCGTCTTGTCGATTCTCTAGTGGTCATCCACCACATTTTCTAACGTGTCACTAGCTCTTGTTCTAATACTCCTTGTTACACCGAAAACTGATCGTTCACAATCGACGCTTCGCTAAACCTGTTAAGATGAGAAGATGACGAAACCACCACTTCTGCCACCTTACTACTCAACCCTTCTAAAGACAGACAGAAGGTAATTGAAAGGAACGGGCTTATGTTTCTCTCCCGGGCTCTCGCTTTGAATAGGCTCAACACTTCTCGACAACAACAAGCGTAATTTATGGAAATTGTGGATATAACATGGTGGTTCTCTGAGCCATGCACCACGGCTTGTACGTGGCTAGCGAGTCATTCAAGCTATCAAAAAATGCAGAGAAGCAAAATTAGACTTTTAGGCGGCCAACAAGGACCCTAGTAGCCACGACAACCGGAACGAACCTTAAAAATGGTTACGCCTTCCCTGCATAGTTGCAACCGCCGTAGTGACGTTGGCAGCACCGTGGAGCGTCGATCGAGGAGGCGTGAGGCCGCACTGTATGTTTGTTACTGATATTTTTTCCCAATGTATTTTGATAGAGGGCAGGGGGTAGAGGTCGGGCCGCTTGAGGAAAGAAGCTAACTACTGGGAAGGATTGAAACTAACTAGCCCACGCACGTATGATTGTGAACCTGAAGCCGAAGCCGAATTCGAACCTCTACTCTTTTAAGATTGCACACTAAGATCGCGAAGCGGAGCGAGTTTGAGAGAAACGAGGAGCTGCCTAGGAAGTTATGGATGCGTAGGTATTCAGGAAGCTGGGCCAAAATATCTGGTTTGAAGTACACGACAAATTGGATATTATTGGCACTATCATGAAACAGTATATGAAGCTAAGACAGAGTATTACAGTTGCGGAACTGATAAAGCTGGTTGTTTAAGTTGTCTACATCTATTAAAATTCTGTTCCTATGCCTACAAGATATATACTAGTCCACCAATCGCACCAAGCATGAGTGCGTTTACACCCATCAATCTGCTAGCACCGCCGGTGAACTCACCAGAGACAGGAGCAGCGGTTGCTTCAGATCCGCCCAAGCCAGCTGATCCGCTTAGGGTAGGGGTAAGATAAGACACTGCTCCATTATGGGCCACCGATACTACGTTCTCACCCGATGGCACTCCGGTCTCGCCTGGCTGACCGACAGTCTTCGTGACTTGAACTGGAATTCCGCTGCTCAAGCTGTGGATGATTTGTAAAGTCTCAGTTGCTCCTGGTGGGCAAGTATACACTGTGGCCTTCCATGGCTTAGTGATTGTCGCTACAGCTGGGTTTACTGCATGGGTTCCGTTTCCATAGATGCCAGTTGCCACTGGAACTCCAGCTCCATCCTTGGCTCCAGGAGGGTTGAGTGTCGTGGGTGGGTTAAGGATAGCATTGATGATTTCTGGGAGTGTTGCATTTGGAGCTGGGCTGGTATCACAAGGGAATTTGGCGAATGAACCGGCGGTAGAGCGGTCACCTTCGTAGTCGAGAATACTACGCATGGTTCCGTTGGGCACGGCACTTCCGCAGAAGCCCACGGCGGCGTTGTCGTTGGGGATGTTGTAACCCACTTGACCAGGTTGACAACAGAAGTGGTTGCCGTTGGTGTTAACGTGCCATAGAGCCCAGCTGCTGTCTGAGCAGAGTTGTGGCCAAAGACCCTCAACATCACCTAATATCTCATATTAGCGCGGGTCTGTTTTACGTACAAAAGATACATACCTCGGCAGTCAGGGTTTCCAGGTGGACAACACACGGGGACCTCAGAGTCACCAATGACGGTACCACAGGTTAGACCAGATGGACAGCAGGAGCCTCCATAAGAGCACAAGTTTGAGCCCTCAGTGCATCCAGATTCATCCTTAACTTGTAGAGACCATCCGTAGTGTATAACATCACAAGTAGGTGCTGGTGTCGCTGGGGGTACTACAAGCTCAGTAAGTTGTTTGCCCTCTGCAGAGACACTTCCGTCACCGTTGTTGAACTATATTGGTCAGTTTCTCTTCTTTCGGTTCAATTGAGTAGGCGACAAACCTGAACAGCTGGCTCGGAATCCTCTGGCAAGACAGGAGACTTTGAACATTGACCAACCGCATCTTGTCCTAGTTGCTTGTACCAATAACCATACTGATCTGGCAGACAGCAGAACATATTCATGCCTCCATCAGGAATCTGCCACAGGGCCCAACCGGAGTTGGCACACTGCTCGTTTCCTGCTCGTTGAGGGTCGGAGACATCACCACGGCAATCGGCATTTCCTGCGTATGGTTAGCCTCCAGCTTGTTATTAAGGACGGGATTACTCACCAAGCGGGCAGCAAGCAAAGGGTTGACCGTTGTTGACATAGGTTCCGCAGTCCAGACGTGGGCTACTGCCGAATGGGCAGCACTCTTCACCACGACTAAAGACACCTGGAACACCGGTGCGGCTGAACTCGTTGTAGACTCCGGTCATGTTGCTGAAGCAGGTCTGGGTCGCAGAGGGGCAGACACCTCCAATTTCCATCTTCAAACTCCATCCTCCAACTGGTGCAATGATGCGCTCCTCGAGTTGCTGCTCATGACGCTGAGCGTGGGCATGTTTCAGACCGTGCGCCGATGCTGTTGCCAACAGGGCCGACAAAGCAAGAGGCAAGATGGATGCCCTCATTTTTAATGATCTTGAATCTAAGTGAAAGAACGACTTCGGGTTGTAAAGACTGTACGGTGCAAGGTTTCCAGCGGTTTAGAGCTACTCCAAGCTAAAGACTGATCCGGTGCCAAAAGAGTGAGACAACACGGAAAAGTGAGATTAGTTATAATAATAAGGAACGTGGGAGGGAGTTAGAGAGCGTTGTCAGAGAAGCGATGGGGAGATCAACCTTTATGGCTGGAAACCTAATGCGCCTGCGTATCCACATCGGCGAGCAGACGACTGACTGACTTTACCCCTGGGCGGTTTCGTCTTTAGAATTACCTCGTACAATACGACCAGCTGCATTTAGATGCTCTCTAGACTTCTTTCAGCGGAGCTAGGCCTCGGCTGGGGCAATCTGCCTACTGTGCGGACTCTCCTGTTCGTGGAACATGTTCTGGCGGGCACAGCATTGTTTAGTGGTCTCATGAATGAATAGTTATTGAATTTACAGTGGAATCGAAGGCCGCGGTTTGCAGTACTAAAATAAGCAAATGACCAAATACGGGAGCGGGGCGCCCCTGAACTTTCCCCTGACGCTGCTGACTAATGCCCGGCAGCCACTCACAGCGCTGGAATCCTCGACTCTACGTCCCGCGGGTAACTGGATGCCAAGCCTTTAATATTACCGATCCATAATAACTCTAACAATTCCAACATGCTACCAACAGTAGACAACCTATCCATCGTATCTGGGCTTCCGTCTGTTCCTTTCGCTTGGAGGTTGCCCTTCGTCGTATCCTACGGCTGGAGGGGGGAAGGCGACAGACAAGAGTGGCATTTGTCTAGTTTTGGCAGCTGGCCATAGTCGTGCCGAAAACCTAATTGCGCCCAAAACTCTACATACGTGGAATCATGAACTTTATGGTTACTCGGCCGTTTCATTTGTTTACTCTCTATCTCTGAGTGTACCGAGGCCAGATTCATCTTGACTCTCATCAGGCGTCTCGTTCACCGCAGTGACAACCATGAAGTCAAAGAAATTGCAATCCATTTGCACAAAACCAATTGTGAATTAGGGCATGAATCGTCGCAGAAGCCGCAACTGCACATGCTGACGGCCAATTTCACCCACGTGGACGTCCCTTGTCCTATTTGACTAAAGCAAGTGTAATATAAAAACAGTGCAAACCAATTCGTAAAGGCTAGCTTTCGTAAAGCAACTATATCTCTATCTTGTTGACACTTTGCAACACAAGTGATATCCCCTCCCCGTTGTCTAAGATACAAAGATAAATAATCAAGTGCCATAGAAACGAACTCTAAATCAGAGTTTCGATGGGAAAATGGAATAGGGCCTAGTAATATGTCACTTGATTATTAGCCGCACTAATGCCATATAAACAAAACGGTTGACTCGATGTAGACAGGAGGCTTCTTCGTTGTCTATCCCTTGTTCGTCAACCTACCACATCTCGGTGACGGAAAACAAGTGGAAATAGATGAAGTAGACAAGCATTGATCGAAGGCCGTTGGAAAACTTCCAACACACCATTCTCAAACCCCCAAGCGTTTACACTTGAATAATACTTCACAGTGTTGGTTGTATCGTTAGTTTCTCTATGCGACTTTGATGTTTATGACTGTGATAATGTTACCTGTTTGCTCTATTGTTTCCCTCATCACCATCAACCCCATCATCTTCATCATTTCCGTTCCCACCACCGTCATCATCACTCCCCCCATCATCGTCGTCCTCATCCTCTCTATCACAGTCGGCCAGCTCTGAACAGAACTGCGGCCAGTAGCTTGATAATCTGGTATATCCTTCATCCGTTGTAACAAGGAATCCTCCCACATTAGAGTCTGATAGATTTCTAATGAGATCTACATGATCGTCTTCGTCACCGTTGAAGCTATGTATTGCATATGTCGAACGTCCTAGCAGATCCCAGTCCAGAATGTCCAGAGTTGTCAAGTTAAAGGCTGCGAACGTGTTTTCAAAGATATTGATCGTATCTGCTATATCGTAAAACGCCTTGTTGACCGGAAGGCCTGGGTTGAACGCGATATGCACCTTGTTAGGTCCAAGTGCCGTTCTCGCATACGATGTGATAGAGTTCAGATAGCTAGATGTGTCATTTGTATACGCCGTTGGTGTCTCGTCAAAGAAAATTCCGTCTACTGCAATATCGCCACCCAAAAAGTTCGGCCATGCTGCGTAGGCGTCAACCTCTTCCTCCACTTCCGATATGTTGCGAGTAGCCCACGAAGTATAGATGTACCCCAACGTCTGAACATTAGGAAACAAATTCAAGCTACTGAGGCCGAGCACATAGTTCGCGTCCGGGTAAATATTTGCCAGATGTGGAGAGATGACAATCTGGAACTGCAGAGTCGGGTTTGCTGCTATGGCAGTGGTCACCGCATCCCAAGACTGGTTGAAGGGATATATGTACAATGGCAGGAAAGCAAACGCAGGGCTAACCATTTCGACAAAACTTTGGGTCGAGCTAGTAGTACAAAGAGAGACAAAATTTATAGAACATGCCTAACGGGCAATACTTATTGCCCATGAGAAATGCGATCCTCACATCCGTATGGAGAGCTTTACCCGGCTGAATGGGATAGTCCACTTGGTACTTTAATATTGTGGCTTAATATGCGAATGACGACAATTGAAAGGTACCAGCCGGCGAGCACTCCTATTGGGATCTTGGTATTCCGACACGCGTCGTGGTTGTTTCATTGATCATGTAAATAGGAATAAAGTCCTACTGAGTAGGTGGTGTAGAATCAATACTTGTTATGCAGACGCACGGTGGCCGAAATCGCCGACGACAATGGACACCAGAAGAGGTCTGAGTTTTGATCGCCTTTCTCAATGGAGGACAGATGGCTTCGGTTTACACCAAGACTGTGCGATAGTTATGGACGTAACCGAGCAGGGAAAGTTTTTGATTTGCGAAAAGTATGCAGATCTTGGAAGCATACAATATTTGTATGCACCATCATATTTGCCGGCGGTGGGTCGCGGGCAAGTACTGTATATAGTGCTTGGCGATCGCCTTTCTAAGAATAACATAAGAGTGTCATGGTGTGTGGCACATCAGCCAATATATCCTCGGTTTTACCCTCCTACTAGAGTTCGGGATAGATTATCCATCGAATGTGGAGTAACGTTTCAGCGATACCTCCCCTCCCTCACGAGAAAAGCTAGGGGTGAGTTGCTGTAGCGCATCACAAACTACACAAAGTTAAGACTACCTACCAGTCTAGAAATTGAATGTTGCAGCATCACTGCAGCATGTCATGTCGAGTTGGGGATAAATTCTATGTTGCGGTCATAGATGCATTTCTCAATTGGTATTCGGAGGAAAGATAAGTATCGGCGGTATGCCATGTGTTCCAAGGGATGACTCGATTGACGTCTTTGATCGATACCTCCTCACTCAAATCCAGGCAGGACAATCCTCAGAAGTTCGCTTGTCATTCGATAACACCTTGCCAAGTACTTACCAATTCGCAAGTATTCTCAAGATGGCAATTAAAAATGTGATACAGCTGCTATTGGTAGCTATGTCTGCTTCACTTGGATCTTCGTCGAATATACCATCGGTACTCCAGCCAACACCACCTATGGGTAAGTAGGAGAAATATTTTTTGAAGGTATTCTGACTCCTCTCAGGCTATAATAATTGGGCGCATACCATGTGTGGGCTCAATGAGTCTCTATTTGTTGAAACTGCAGAAGCGATGGTAAAGAACGGACTTTTGGCAGCTGGTTATAACCGCATCAACCTTGACGATTGTTGGAGCCTAATGGAACGTTCCTCAAGTGGGTCAATGGTTTGGGATCCGAAGGTACTTATGACAGCTCTATCATAGAACGGTTGAACCTGATGCCATTATTTGTAGCTCTTTCCTCGAGGCCTACCTTGGTTAACCAAACACCTGAATGCCCTGGGGTTCATTGCTGGCATATATACAGATGCGGGACTTAAAAGTATGAAAACATGAAACTTTATGTTTCTGCACTCCATCTCTATAGCGCTTTCCTTCTGAGATATTGGACGGACATTTATCAAATCATGATTTGCTAGTCAATATCCTAGAATCGACTGCGCGGCATGCAAGCAATTGCCTCAAATTTCCGAAACTTTCATGATAGAAAAATATATTGATTCCACGTTTTCCAGGCTGTGGAGGTTATCCTGGAGCATTTGGTTATGAAGACCTCGACGCGAAGACCTTCTCCTCGTGGGGTTTTGATTATTTAAAAGTTGATGGCTGTAACATGCCAACGGGTACTGAGCAAGAGTATAAAGCAGTGTATGGTCATTGGCATGATGCTCTTACCGAACAGAAACCCCCACTTGTTTTTTCTCAGTCGGCTCCTGCATATTTTGCGGAAGCTGCCAACCTGACGGATTGGTATTCTGTCATGGGATGGGTGCGAGAGTATGGCCAGGTTAGTGTTCCCTTGGACGATCGTATACTTACGCTACATTCTCAACTCACTGTACTTGACTGAGAACATATGACGCTAACCTATCCCTTAAGCTCGCCCGCCATTCGCGTGACAGCCTGGTCTTCAATTCCACGCTGTATTGGCCAGATATCACAGGCTGGGATAGCGTAATGTTCAACTACGGCCAAGAGGTGAGACTAGCAAGATATCAAAGGCCGGGATACTTCAATGATCCTGATTTCCTCAATGTGGATCACTTCGATTACACCCTGAATGAACGAAAGTCTCACTTCGCTCTTTGGTCATCATTCTCCGCCCCTCTAATTCTCAGTACCTCTGTTCCTTCTCTAAGTAAGGAAGAGCTTAAGTATCTCACGAACAAGAATATCATAGCAATCGACCAAGATCCACTGGCTCTACAAGCAACACTCGTTAGCCAGGATGGCACTTGGGACGTGCTTACAAAGAACCTTGCAAATGGGGACAGGCTTCTTACTATTCTGAATCGTGGAAATGTCACGGCTAGCCACAGCGTTCCTTTTGACAGAATCGGCATTTCAACCCAATCGCGCATAAACGTAAAAGATCTCTGGACGGGGAAGATTAGTCGAGTAGAAAGGAAAGTAGTTGCGAAGAATTTAGAGTTGCATGCTACTGCCATCTATAGATTATCTGGTTTTGGAGGACCCAGAGCTGTTACACCAACAGGCAAGATATTCAATACGTTCTCGCTAAACACTCTCACTGTCACAAATCGAGGTCTACATTGGGCAAATTCAACAGGGGAGACTGGCCAAGTCTGGCAAGCGAAAAGCGATGCCACGGTGCGCAATCTTTCAAACCCATCTCAGTGTCTTACCAATAGCGAAAAGAAGGTTGAGGTAAAACGGTGTTCGGGTAAAGCCAACCAGAAGTGGGATTACTATATTTCTGGGAATTTTAAGAGCAGAACCTCCAAAAGATGCCTCACAGAGTCTGAGAACGGGGCTGTCACAACCTCGAAGTGCCTGTACTTAGCCAATAGCCAAGTGTTCGGCTTGCCCAGTGGGATAAAGGTTATTGAAATCTGAAGCAAAAATCAATCTACCGCTAAGGTGGTATTTTGACTTCAGTTAAATAGGAACGATAGGCTCTCTTCTAGGCCTTCAAAAAAAAAACCCCCCTCCAAATGGCATCGTAATAGCTTAAGTTTAAGGCAACGTTTCAGACATATCAGTTTTAGGTTACTTGCTATTTTTATCCAGAAGTACTCCAGTAGACAATTAAAACTTGCTTACATGGTATGGTCGGGTGATAGGCTGTTGTACCCGGATTATTATTCCTCCCGACGATTGCCAAAATAGGTAGTCAGTGCCTAGGCCAATGGCCTGCATCAATTTGTCACACCATAGATACAATATAATGTAAATGTGATTTCCTTGCAAAAGTGGACTTATAAATATTACCTAGAAACACGTGCTACGGTACGATGTGATGAGAGTACGTTTGGTTCCCTAAGAGGCTCTGTTCGCCACTGGCTATAGCCACATGCGGCAGCCTCTTCTATTATTACCTTTCTACTGTTCAAAATCATGATCAGACGGATTTGGAAGCAACGAAGAACTGGCAATCTAGACCTCAATTTTTGATTTGAATATAGACCAAACACACAGTTGACGTGCTTATAACGATATGAAAGCTAATCATACCCAGCGAACAAATCTGTACACAAGCACCTGAACTCCAAAGTAATAATAGAATGCCGGAATCTTATGATCTGTGAATCATTTTTGAATGATCCAGATACCCCAGAGTAATATCGTCGAGCCTGAAACCTCCAGCGCAGACCCTGTTGTGATGTAGTTCTCCTCATGTATCTAACCCTCTTCACTCTTGCTCGGCAGTTATTTCGTTCAAGTGTTAACTTTGCTACACAGTTTGGAATGATACAAAGAAATAAGATGAACTGAATAAGTTGCAAGCCTCAGCATCTACTGACTCCCGAGCCATCAACTCAGCCTCCGGCGTAAAGGCACGATTTTGGGATCAGCGTTATGCCCCTCCTCAGCAGCGCGGATTTGTCATTGCAACGATAGCTCAAGTCTATTGCTCAATATGTTTGTTGCGGCTTTATTTTACCTTCAAGACAATTGCAATTGTATTTAAAGTCTCAGCCGCTCCTGTCGCTTTAGATGCGTTTGGAGTTAATGACAAACATAGGAGAGGAGATGCTGCTTTGGCTCTTCCCCTGTTATGCACAGTGAAGTTTTAGGATCATCATACAACTATGAGTACAATATTCAACTCAATTGGCCTCTACCGTGAATATCATATAAGGATTTTTTTAATTCCCAGTTGGTAATATATGAAGCGATCTTTACCGAAAATACCCCTGAGAGGCTCGCTTAATGCTTATTGGACTTACCGTCACGGAAGCAGCGGAAGATGTTCTGGAACACAGCCTGAATCGGGAGCTGTCCTTCTTAAAATAATCGATCACACGTCTCTTCTTTCACACCTTGTTTTTTCGGCAAGTCTGTTAATGTCTCGTATGCGGCTTTCGGGCGGCCGGCGGCGCTGTCGTGATGGGATTTCTTTCGTCATATCAGGAAGCTGTAGAATTTAGTCCGTGCACTATTTAACAGCGTGCTTGATGTTTAGCTGTGTAGCAATCACGTGCTATGATATATAACAAAATTTAGACCCCTATTCATTAGCTACCTGGTGTAAGATCGCCTGGCCTGCGATTTAGCGTTACAGTTGCACCTTTGCTTGTTTTTCCTGGGAGAGAGATTTAATTAAATGCACAAGAAATCATCAGTACCCATATCCATGGCCACGTTGCATGTAACAAGCCACTTCTCCACTTCTACTGCTGTAGAGGTTATCAAGGCTGCTCGAAGAGCATCTCCGCAGACCGATTATAAAGTCATGAGCCTTGGGACTTAATACACATCAATGGTTTTGAATTACCAAGTCAGGTTTCTGACCACAAAGGAAACTTAACAATGTCAAAACATCCTCTTCTCGATAAGTTGAACACCGATGGCTTCGTCCTTATACCATCGATTCTAACTCCCGAGCAACTCACCACCCTCCGCAAAGCATCTTCAGAAACCATCGATCTAGCGCGCGCCGGCAAGTGGCCGTCGGTACGGACGCTCCCCAAACAATTCCCGCCCTGGAACATAGCGCCTGGACAGAACCCGGCAGCAGATGGCATCTGGGGCGTGCAGTTCCTGATGCATCCCTCGCTCCCCAACTCTCCGACGTTCATCAAGTCCTACTTCTCCGCGGCGATCGTTGACATCATCAAAGAGCTGCTGCAATGCTCGGATGCCGAGCTGGTGCTTGAGCTGTACAACCTGCTCGTGCGTCCGGATCGTGATTTCGAGCTGAGCTGGCATCGAGATGACATCCCCGCCACGGCTACTGCCGAAGAGGAACTCGAGCGGTTGGAGCAGCCGGCGTGGAGCGCCCAGTGGAACCTCGCGCTCTACGATGACCAGAGCCTGGTCGTGGTGCCTGGATCTCACGTGAGGGCGAGGACCGAGCAAGAGCGAAATGTGGACAAGTACGGCAAGGTCGATGGTGAGATCCGCGTGCAGCAGAAAGCGGGCGATGTGGTGTTTTACAACAATAACATCTTCCACCGTGGAGCTTACAAAGCCGACGTGGAGCGGATGACGCTGCATGGAAGTATGGGCCATGTTGGAGGAAGCCGCCTGCGTGCGAGGAATGTGCTACAGCATGGGATTGGAGAATGGGTTCAACAGATTGACCTGGGTGGGTTGGATGAGGCGGAGCGGAAGAGAGCGGAGGCTATGCGGGAGAGATTGGTTAGGATGGGAGCGGAAAGTGGCGAGGTTGGCTATTCGTTAGATGGCTGAGTTGAATGAGAAACCGTGTAAATGCCTGTTAACAGAACGTCAGGAATAAAACTGTATTCGTGTGTAGTCGCGTTGAGCTAGCCTATTTTACCGGGAAGAAAAATCAGGTATTGTCTAGGATAGAGACCTTCAGATGATTATGACATTTATTGAGGTCTTTACTTTGGGGACAATTGCATACTTGGTGACCGACTGTATACTCCTAAAAATGGGTTTATCACAGTATTCAGAGTCTGAACATGTAGTCTCAAGAACTAGTCCCGTTTCTTCAAAGTTATGAGGGAGATAATTATCCACGGATGAAAAGTATGTTTCCATGCACAGGTCACAATAGATAACTCAGTCAACGGCAGAAATAGCACTATTTATTTCAGAATCAATGATTATGATAGCTTCGACTTATATGGCAAGCATCTAGAGTCACGATGAGATGGGAGATTCAAAGGGAAACTAGAAATCTACTACAGGGGTTGCTAATTCTAAGTTGTCTAAGATGCTCTCGTACAGAAAAGAAGGTACTAGATGTAACTACTAATCTGGCCACGTCCCAGGCCATGTGAATTATCACTGATAGCTTTCTGCCAAAACTGCAGGCAGTCTGTCTTTCAAGTCCAGAAGGCATTGACCAAACAAGCCGTTCGCCCAGCTAAACCACTGTCTCGACCACTTATTCGCATCGAAAGAGTCAATACTTTCATGGATCAAGCCAAGACCAGCCGTGCTGCTTAGGATCTCTTGTAGTTGATCTTTGATTTCATCCATATCGGATGTTGTAAAAATTCTAATAATGCTAGCCATAGGCCAGGCCTTCCCGAGTCCAGCATGAGGACCACCAACACTATTCATGATTAGCAATCAACGAGCAATTGGACGAGGGGAAGGTGTACGCTGAGATCACAGGACCACGCATAAAGTAAGGGTTATCTTTGCTCAAGACGAATTTTCGAGTGTTTTGATAGATCGGATCCGAAACGTCTAAATATCCTATGAAGGGAGCGCTCAGAAGACTGGGGATATTGGCATCATCCATTCGATTTGCTATGCACTTCAGTAATTTGAACTGGTATGAAGTGAGGGTAATGCAAACCGGAGCCGAAACCATCAACCTCAAACGCATACACTTTCCCGTAAACTGGGTCCTGCACAATGCCATGAGTGCTGATTGCGCTTCGGATGCTTTGCGAGAAGTTGTGCATATGGTTAGCCAAGTTTCTCTGTGAGCCAATACCTGCCATAATCTCTGAAGCAGAATCAAGGTAAGACGAAAACATCATGTTTGCTGGAATGAAGAGCTGGTAGATCGTGGAGTCATCGGAAGGGCGGAAAGCAGATCTGATCAACCCAGTTCCGTCTTGTACAGGCTAATAACAGTATTAGAACTATGCTGGTACCCACAAGGAATGGGACATCAAGATTATCAAGTTCGGTCACGAATATGACTGGCCTTGACCGATGGATGCTACTCACGTTTCCACGTCCAGAGTTATCGAGAGTCTCAGTGGCACTGTCTGTTGTCCGCCTCCAAGTATAAGGAACTGTATTGACAGATCCATTCGACGCGTAAGTTCCAACAAGCAAAGCTTGAGTTGTATCCAGTATCTTATTGATAGCTTCAACCCAATGGAACTTTCTGAAAAACTCAATATCTCCCGTAGCATCATAGTAATTTGACGAGATTTCCAGAAACGCGGCCAAAGAATCCAGCTCATACTTGCACTCGAAAGCGATGTCTGTCGAGATCGGCGGCGTGAAGTTGTCTGGTTGATCCTGGTTCTTCGACGGCCCTAGACCAGACTCCTTTGGTGGTTGGAAAGAATTGCAATGCGGTGCTTGGATGATATACCTTGCTTGAAGGTTGATCACTCCTCTGTATAGCGAGGCAAGAGAATCGTGATCTGAGTCTGCCTTTACTAATGGAAGATAACTTTGCATCTGATTCGCACTATCTCTTAGCCACATGGCATTTATATCGCCAGTGATCAAAAACGTCAACTCTTCTTCCGCATTGTCAGCTGCGAAACCTCTCCATTTGACGGCTGTGTCTAGAGAATTTGGAAAGCTGTTCTGGAAGAGCCGGAACAGATCTGGGTCCTTGATGACCGATTGCATGCTCGTAATAGCATCTTCGACTACCGACGAGTTGAATGTTCGACAGGCGGGATCCGGCCTCTGGTAGGCTAGTTTATACTTTCCAGCACTCAGCGGCTGATGAGACTGTTGTGAATATTCCGCATAATCGGGACATTGTGCGTGGATCTGAGGTAAGAGGAGGGAAAGCGTGGCCGCTACACAAACGAACATGTTTCCCATGACAGATTTCGTGACTTGACGGCTTTACGTCTTTACATCAACCCTCTTTTAAATCCGAGAAAACAACGTAACGAAAAGCAGACTCATGATTTACTGTACAATGCTGTTATATATATGAATAGGAGGATTCCAGGTACGGTGTAACATTCCCCACATTCATCTCCAGACCCATTCCCCATCCACTCCTGAACCCCGCAAATGTCCCTGATGACCATCGCACGTTGTGAGGTCATTGCAGCGTTTTGGGGGAGGGAGTGAATAAGGTATACCCTAGATCATCGCATGATCCTTGACTCTGATGCAGTAGAACACGAACGTTGCCTCAACTATACTGAAAGGAGTCTGAATGAGGGGAAGTACTTATTCGGCCCGTTCATAAAAGGGTAGAGGCAAGTGTAAAACAAGATACCTACCTACTCTAGTAGGTAGTCTCTCGCTCTAAAGATTCATATATCTTGATGCTTGCCACTCTGTTGCTTCTTGTGATGCACTGTTAGGATCTGGGGAAATACCGAAGACGCAGAATCATGTGACCTACGGCATTCGCTGAAGGATATGCCGAGAATCAATGGATGTCAGGTTTGTTTTGTACGTAAAGGCTAGCGTTATTGGCAATTTGAAGCTATCTGTGTATATTTGGGCTGTAGTTGAATTCTTCACGACAAGAGGTGTTGTCTAGAACTTCTACAGTTCTTGGGGTACTGAACGTATCAAATAGTTGAAGAGAGCTTTGAAGCCTACCAAGGCATGTGACGTTCTCCTGAAGTTTATCAAAAGTAAGAAAACATAATAGTCTTGAATCAATATGATGTCAGGTAATACTGCGTTGTGATTTGCAGTTTTCTTTAGCAAAAGTTTTCACTATAGAGCAGTGATCGGACCATAGTCTGTCTATAACCCTGAAGATGAGAAAAAACTTAAAATCATCCATAACTAATGGAGATAACGAGCACGTTCTATATTTCTATCCCAAAGGAAATCCCAAAGGGAAGTGAGAGAGAGAGTCCAATATAGCTAGGAGACGACTACCAATTTGAACGCAAGCCTGTGGTTGACATGGTCTCTGGACTATTGATTAAACAATGCTGCAAAGGGAGGATGCAACCCAGTTAAATATAAAAGAACACGGAGCTCAATTGAACCCAAGGAGTCTGTTAAAGCGCAAAAAGAACCAAATCGTTGCAATCCATCAAGTCTTTAGAAAAGCGGCGCATTATTAGGCCCCTATTCAAGGAGCAAACCAAGCTTTGAACCCGCGAGGGAGCGTCCGTTTCCAATTGATGATAGACGACAATCAGATATCGTAGGATTGCTACAAACCTGGAGAGTCTTTTTATTTCCGAAATCGACCGAACTGAACATCAAGAGAATACAAGTTTCGGTCACTTGATCGAGACTTGACGTTACCGCGCTTTGCCAAATTTGTTTGATAGGCGTAAGTAATCCGGATGAGAAAAAGATTCGGGATCCATCCTATTTGCTCCTTTTTGCAAACGAATGCCGCCGGGACCAGGTCGCAAGAAGAGAAGCTCCAGAAACAGTTTTACGGATACAGTAGTACGGATGGAATATCCATACAAATGATGTTGTCCAACACTTGTTTGATAGCCAACGAATCGCTCTACGTGCAACAATCGCAAACAGGCACGTGATGATACCTACCAGTTACTCCAACGTCCCTCGTGTTCCCTTTCAGCCTCCTCCTGCTCTCGTTGGTAACCCGAAGTGGCATCTCACACGTTACCACGCACTCCCTCCACGGAGGCTTTGGTTGCGTAAGCATCCCACATTTTGATGGAAGCGTATGCAGAAGCGTATGCAGCAGCCATGTAGCAGCGCGACTAAGCCCCAATTGCATTTTCCAATGAAACTACGCTCGCTGGAAAGACCGTCGGTTGGGGGACTAGCGGCACGAGGTGACTCATTTTCGAGATTGAGACTGAGATTAAAATACGACGAGATTTCGTAACCAAGGCGGAATGAAACATTGTAACATGGAAGGGGATCTAGGAACGTGGGGTAGGTAAATTGGCAGAAACTTTGGAATAGAACAATGGTTATTTAAAAGAGAAAAGAGATCAATTGATCCAGCGCGGTGTAAAAATTGGACATACCATTGCACATTACCTTGTTTGTTAAGGTGCGGCAGCAGCGGCAAAGAATTGAGCTGGTGGTTTGTACCATAGAACACGGAATAAAAGGAAGCGACCCAGCTTACGGAGTCCAAGAGAAAGCCATTCGGAGTAAATGACAAGTAACCGGCGCCTGAAGCTGCCGTGGCTTGTTTTTTTGGAACCTCGAATAAGGTACGACACATGCGGGCTCGGTGGGAAAGCTGTTGTAAGAAGATCCTGATCAATGTAGGAATTGGTGTCGAGTCCTTCCCTTTCCAAGGAATGTGCGCTGTCTGCCGGTCGCAGTCCTATCCTCCACGCAGAGTTTGTGTTGTTGTTGTTGCTGTTGTTGCTGTTGTTGTGCTGTAGGTT